>MCHG01000038.1_pt1 | contig 125872 bp, 130 predicted proteins | sample 787351 | NCBI WGS metagenome assembly MCHG01 (sample SAMN05430296, study PRJNA330682) | permafrost metagenome | biome: Cold desert; feature: permafrost; material: soil; isolation source: enrichment culture inoculated with soil incubated with H2/CO2 at 20 degrees... ... | reverse complement strand
CGCTATTATTTGCAGGAATACATGAGGAGTATATTTTTGTGATATCTAAGGACCGAGGCGCAGCCGAGGTTTTTCTTAATCTTATCCGGGAAAAATGTAGCGGTTTTTAGGGAAAAAATAAAATTATTTATACTCTATAGCTGATGATTGTACATTTGCAAAAGATACGTCGACGAAGAAGGAGTTTTAAAATGAATAGAGAAATTAATTAAGGAAAAATGAGGTAATTAATCCATATCTTCGGGCATGGTGGTGAAGCTTATTGTAACTAGGAGCGAGCGGTGGGCAAAAGAGAGAAATCGACAAGCTGGTTTTACATTATGGGAGATTCTGTTGGTCATTTTTGTTATGGGAATGATTTTGACCTTGGCCATGCCCCATTTCGGTACAGCAAAGAAGCAAGTATGGGTTCGTGTTGACCTTGCCAACAGATTAAGAATTGAAGGAGCCGCCCAACTTTATCGGATTGATGTAGGAACTTATCCGCAAAATGTTAAGGATTTGGTGCACGCACCGAATGGAGTGAGTCGATGGCGCGGTCCTTATCTAGAGGATAGTCCCATCAATCCATTTGATTCTGCTCAAGTTTATCAGATTGATGCTTTGGGACAGGTCAAGTAGGGGGGCAACACAAGAGCAGGCACAAAAGCAGAGCCCCTACGAGGGAGTGCTGGCAAAAAAACATTAAGGAGGAATGAACAGCGGAGAAACATAAAAATTCCCAAGGATATGTTTTATTCGATGTGTTGCTGGCCGTGTTTCTTTTATCCTTAGGGTTTGTTGTTCTCTTCGGATTGACAGAGGGAGCAATTTCCGGAACGCGGCAAGCGTCTTATCTCATGGAGGGGACAAACCTTGCCCAGAAAAGACTGGAGCAGTTGGCGGCTCATACTTGGAGTAATAATCTTGCTCAGCAAGCATGCATACCAGGTGGGACAGTGGAAGGTGATGAAGGGAGATTCCACTGGCTGATTTATTCCGAGTGGGAAGATACTCCTCATCTATTAAAAGTCCGTGTAGAAGTAAGTTGGACGGAACGAGGAAACCCCTATCAATACAAACTGGAGAGTCTTTATGTGGTTGAGTGAATTGGTTCCACTAAAGCTGAACATCGAGACTTCGGTGACGAAAACTTCCAGTGGAAGGTTTCGTCAAGCAAGTGGTTTCACGCTCTTGGAGGTTTTATTTGCTTTGGTGATTTCTGGAATTTTACTTGTGACTTCGCTGCACCTATTGACGGATCAGTGGCGGGGGGCACGTGGATTAAGAAATCATTTGGAAGCACACTACTCTGTTATGACGGCGGGAAGAACCGTGTGCGACGCGATCCGTATGGCGAAAACCGTGGAATGGGTCGAAAATTATGGAGTGTTAAAGATCATGCCGATGCCGGATGATTCAAATCCACTACCTACACTCGACTCTTATTTCATAGATGATTTGGATAGGGATGGGACCAAAGATCTATATTGGCGACACTTAGGCGTTTCTCAGCCGTTAGCAAGTTATATATCGCTTTGGCAAGGTACGGAGGTGGAACCGGGACTGTGGGATGTCTTTTTGGAGGCAAGAGTGGAAGGACAAACAGCAACATGGAGAACTGTCATTCGGCAAAGGGCGAATCACTAAATACTTTCAGTAATTCAAATATCCTCGGCAAGAAAAACTCACTGGGTTATGCCAGCCTCCTTATCCTGCTCCTTTTGACATTTTTTTCAGTACTGGGGATGGAGGGATATCTGAAAGCAAATTTGGAGAGCAGAATGGTGATACGTGATTCCCAGAGTAGACAGGCTCTCTACCTGGCTGAAGGTGGAATAGAGTGGGCGAAGGCCCATCTGCTTGTTAACTCAGGACTACGGCAGGGGAGCCTCTCTTTAACGACTGGGCGTGTTGATATTGTGATTGAGTCAAGTGGAGGGGGGTATAAAGTAATTTCTGAGGGACATTCCGGACTAGCCGTTCGAAAAATTGAGGAAATAATTCAGTTGGATACTGGAAAGTGGGTCCTGAAGAGCTACCAGGAATTACATAGGTGACGTCAACAACCATTACCCTAAAGGGATAGTGGCTTGTAGGTAACTATTAGCCACAGGTTGACTAGACTAAGTATTAAACAAAGGGAGCATCAGTTGCAAATCTATTAAGCTAATTGAGAGAAGAAAAATCTATTATCGGAGAGGAGGTTGGCAGGTTAGGGTATGAGTAAGGCACTCCGCCACTACCCTAAAGGGATAGTGGTTTCCTGCCAAGCATTATGAATAAAGATGATGAACTTGGTCACTTTTTATTCGCAAATGGCTATATTGATGCTATGGAATTGGCAGAAGGATTAGAACTTTCGCTGCAAAGCGGAGACCCAATCGGCGAAGCCCTTGAACGTATAGGCGTATTGTCCAAAGCGAGGTTGGCGGAAGTCATGCGTAGATATCTGGGTATTCCAGAAATATCTCTGACCCAAGTCATTATTGACCCAAAGGTTGCTGGAATAATTCCCGAAGAAATGGCGAAACGTTACACCCTTATCCCGTTCGAACGAAGTATGGGAATCTTACGAGTCGCCATGTTGGACCCTACTAATGAACGGGCCCTCAGGGATGTTCGGATGTTCACTGGGTTAGAGGTCGAGCCAGCTTTTGCAAAGATTGAGCAAATCCAGACCGCTATCCGACAGTATTTAACGGTGGAGCAATCGGTTGCACGACTAACTCATCTTGCGGACAGAACCCTTGAAGAGCAAGCTGTTTGGTTAATTAAGCCTACAGAGATCGATTCTCAAGAAGAAGAAGATGCGCCTACACTGAAATTAGTCCATTCTGTGTTGCACGAGGCGGTTGTGCAAGGGGTAAGTGATATACATTGGGAACCACGCAAAAATGATTTTGTGGTGCGTTATCGCATAGATGGTAAACTAATCAGGAAACATGTCCTTGCAACGAAGGCTGCACGGGGTATTGTATCCAGCTTAAAAGTAATGGCGCAAATGGATGTTGCAGAGCGCCGCATGCCTCAGGATGGCCGGATGACGTTTAGTGCAGGGCTAAGGCGTGTAGACTTGCGGATGGCCTCATTGCCGACCGTATACGGAGAGAAAATTGTGGTGCGTATTCTAGACCCAGAGATGGCTCAGCTTTCGCTTAGTGCATTAGGTATGCGCCCCGAGGTTGAGGCAGGGGTAAAAACCTTGTTAAAGCGCCCGAACGGCTTAATATTAGTTGTAGGGCCTACAGGAAGTGGCAAGACCACAACTCTTTATGCGTTGCTCCGGGAACTTAATTCTGACGAGCAAAACATTATTTCAATTGAAGAACCTGTTGAGTTTCAACTTCTCGGAGTAAACCAAGTTCAAGTCAACCCTACGGCAGGGCTCAGTTTTGCGGTTGGATTAAGGCATATTTTGCGGCAAGATCCGGATGTGATTATGATCGGAGAAATTAGGGATGAAGAAACAGCCGGAATCGCAATTACTGCTTCGCTCACAGGACATTTGGTATTATCGACATTACATACTAACACAGCTGCCGAGGCGCTAGCTCGACTCCTAGATATGGGGATAGAACCGTATCTTGTGGCGTCTGCGGTCAGCGGGGTATTGTCCCAACGTTTAGTTCGCCGCTTGTGTGAACGCTGTAAGACAACATACCCAGTAGCTGAGGCCGAGAAAAGAGCACTTAGGTTACCAACATCGATAACCCTACTTTATCGCTCCACCGGATGCACAGAATGCCTTGGAACGGGTTTCCGTGGCAGAATCGGTATACATGAGTTTTTACAGTACAATCAGGAAATTAAAGAACTTGTACTTTCTCGACATAATTCTAGAGAGATTGAGCAACAGGCTATGGTTTCCGGAATGCTAACTGTCTTCGAAGATGGATTAATGAAAGTGATCCAAGGGTTAACCACCGTAGAAGAAGTGCTGTATACTGCAGCGGGAATAGAGTAAGAGGAGAGGGAAGAGTGCTATCAATTAACAATCTGTTGCAACTGGCGGGAGAAAAAACAGCCTCAGATATCCATTTGAACGTGGAGACCCCGCCTGTCTTGCGTATCAACGGTTCGCTGATTCAACTTAAGAACGAAAAACTGACGCCTTCTGATCTTGAAGCATATACCAGGTCCATGATGAATGACCAGCAAGCCCAACAGTTTGCTAAACGGGGAGAATTGGATCTATCTTATAGTTTGCCAGGGGCAGGTCGCTATCGTGTCAACGTGTTCCGACAGAGGGGATCCACTTCAATGGTTATTCGTTTAATTCCTTTTGTCATCCCCAGTCCTGAAAGCCTTGGCCTTCCGCCTGTGAGTATCGAGTTAGCTAAGTTACATAAAGGTTTAGTGCTTGTGACGGGACCGACTGGAAGCGGAAAGTCGACGACCCTTGCGTCATTAGTGGATTATATTAATAGAACACGAGCTTGTCACATTGTGACGATTGAAGACCCGATCGAGTATTTGCACCAACATAAATTGAGCGTAGTAAATCAACGGGAAATTGGAACCGATACCAAGTCGTTTTCGAAGGCGTTACGGGCTGTACTTAGGCAAGACCCAGATGTGATATTAGTTGGAGAAATGCGAGATTTAGAAACTATTGCTACCGCTGTAACGGCCGCTGAAACTGGACATTTGGTTTTTAGTACGCTCCATACTAATGATGCAACCCAATCTATAGATCGAATGATTGATGTTTTTCCTCCTCATCAGCAGCAGCAAATCCGTGTGCAATTGGCTGCCGTTTTACAGGGAGTATTATCCCAACAACTTTTCCCCAGATTAGATCAAAAAGGCCGTGTGGCGGCTATTGAGGTCATGTTGGCTACACCCGCGGTTCGGAGCCTTATTCGTGAGGGAAAGACTCACCAGTTGCAAACGGTCATTCAGACAAACGCAAAATTAGGTATGCAAACCATGGATAAAGCGATCATGGACTTAGTACAAAAAGGGCTGGTTGCTTACGACCTTGCTCAGGAGAAGTTTCAAAGCTCGGATAGTTTATGGCGATGAGTAAACTACGCTTTGCCTGGAAAGCAGTCGATGCGAACGGAAAAATGCAACGCGGAGAATGGGAAGGGGATAAACTGTCTGAGGTTCAAATACGTTTAAGGAATGAGGGGTACTTCCCTGTAGGTATACGTTTATGTCGAACCTGGCATGGTTTATGGTTACCCTCCACTGCTAAACCTCAATGGAGTCATTTTGCTCGCCGTTTAGCGACTTTGTTGGAGGCTGGAATTCCGTTACTTCAGGCCTTAGAGATAATGACCTTCCATGAGAAACTAACTGATGACCAGCAACAATGGAAGAATCTCAAGGAAAGGGTGGAAGCAGGCAGCGATTTATCGGAGGCAATGTCCCTACTTAATCCATCCCCGCATTCGTTTGTCCTCGCTATGGTTAAAGCCGGGGAATATACCGGAACAGTAGGAAAGGTCCTTAGCGAAGTGGCTGAGGCGCTAGAGCAGGAACATGTCTATCGTCAAAAGGTAAAGGCCGCTCTGACCTATCCGGTGCTCTTGCTTTTTGCTGTGGTTGTAGTCCTCATAGTCCTCTCTGTATGGGTTCTTCCAACGTATGAAAACCTCTTTAGGAGTATGGATGCGGAATTGCCGTTCTTGACTAAAGTCATATTTGTCTGTGGTCGTAAACTCCCCTATATTTTGGGGTGTACACTAGGATTGGTCACAGGAGGTTTGCTATTCTTCAAATTCCTGCCCCCAAAGCTATGGAAAAAGCGTCTGGAGTATATTCTAGGAAGACTCCCTCTCATAGGAAAGATCTATCGTCTTCGCGATTTGGTGCAATTTAGTTCGATGTTGGGCCGTTTACTAGTTGCAGGAATTCCCTTGTTGGAAGCACTTCGTTTAACGGCTGGGGCAGTGAGTGGCGATGAAATGCTCGAATTAATGAACCAGCTCGTACTACACGTTCGACAAGGAAAGCGCATGGCCCCTTTACTGCGTGCGAGCAAAGTATTTCACAAAGAGGGTGCGGAAATTATTGCGATCGCTGAAGAAGCAGGACAGTTGGACCGCATGCTAGACTATGTCACACAAATGTTTCGTCGTGAACTTGAGGATCAGCTAGGCAGGTTAACGAAAATGATTGAACCAGCACTTATTCTCACTTTAGCTGGGCTAATCGGGATAATTGCAGGCGGGGTCATGGTCCCTATCTTTGATCTCAGTTCACATCTCCAATAACTTGAAAGCTATTAAAGTAAGGTCGCTATGAAGAGGGAGGTTTGTGGGATGCATGATAGTAAGGGAGAGAACGGATTCACACTCATTGAAATCTTGACTGTGGTCATTATTATGGGTATCATAGCTGCGATAGCGATCCCGAAATTTGCCTCAAGTTCGATAACCGCACGGCAAAAAGCTGATGTTGCAACGGCTCACCAGCTTAAAGCAGCATTGGATCGTTATCAGCTTGATAACGGCGCTTATCCCAAAAATACTGAGTTGACAGTGACTGACGGAGCGGTGAATTGTACAAAACTCATTCCTAAATACATAAGCAAGTTAGACAAAGTGACAACACAGCAGATCGTTGCTGAGGGCGGCAGTAAGGGATTTGGCGTGGATTTGCTTGAAGTTGATACAAGTGATCCCACTCAATTTAATATTCCAGACCTTGAAACGGGTGACATCACGAACACAATTATGATTTATTTGTCTAGCAATGGCTTGGCCGCCGAAGTCCGAGTGTATGATGAAACGTTAAAGGCTGTGCTATGGACGTCAGCTAATTAACCGGAAAAGGAGACAAGTCGTATTTAATGAGCATTGCAATTGGGGTCTTAGGCCTCATAATCGGAAGTTTTCTGAACGTAGTCATTTATCGTGTCTCGCGTGATGAATCTATTGTCGCGCCCCGTTCACATTGCCCCTCTTGCGGTAACGCCCTACGGGCGTGGGAACTCATTCCTGTAGTTAGCTTTCTAATCCAGAAAAGGCAGTGCCACAACTGTCAGGCCAGGATTTCCTGGCGTTATCCTGCGGTTGAACTTCTGACTGGGGTCCTCTTCTTTCTGACCGCTTCTTTAAGTTTCAATTATGAAATGCACCCTGCCCGATTATTATTGAACCTTGCTTTTGTGGCTGTGCTTATTGCCTTAGCTTTTATCGATCTGGATACGTTTCGTTTACCAGATGTCCTCACTCTTCCCCTTTTAGGAATTGGATTATTAGCAGCCTTTCTCATTCCGGGAAACCCAAGGGGATGGGAGAGTGCGTTCAGTGCTTTGGGCGCAGGCGGGTTATTCTGGATCATTGCCCGAGTTTATCCTCAAGGAATGGGACTCGGGGATGTAAAGATGGTCGCCGCAATGGGGGCTTTCTTAGGCTTCCCCTCAATATTCCTAGCGGTTTTTTTAGGGAGCTTTGTGGGTGCATTCATAGGAATTATTCTTCTCTTTGCAGGTGGTAAGCGTTTTGGTCAGCAGATTCCCTTTGGGCCCTATCTTGCGGTGGGAGCAATCTTCGCATTATTGTGGGGAAAACGAATCTTTGACTTGTATTGGGCATAATCGATGTTCGATGATCGTGGTCCGATATTCGAACGATAGACTACGAATCGAGACCTACTAATCATTAACTCGATGTTCTTCATTCGTCACATTCGAACCACGAACCACGAACCACGATAAGGGGTGTTTCTATGCTGAATAGTTCAGTCGTCTTTGAATTGACGGATTGGGAAATTCGGGCCTTCTGGTTTTCCGTACCCTTATTTAGGAAACTTGGTCATAGTTCTACTCCAGTCAAATTTGACCGTATTCCAATACCGACCAAAATCATAGAACAGGGCAATGTGCTTGATGAAAACGCTTTCATTGGGATTTTATCAAATTATAGGGCACAAAACCCAGGGAAAAGTGAGAAAGTGTATCTAGCAATCCCCCTTCATCAAGGGTTTATTCAGTCGTATACGTTGCCCTGGATTTCTAAGCGGGATAGGAAATCGGCAATGTCTCTGTTAGTGGATGAGGAGATTCCAATCGCAAGATCGGATTTACGCTATGATTTTCTGGTGACTTCCGAAGAAAAGCAGATCAGCTTACAGGTTCTACTCGGCGCAACACGACAAAGCCTACTGGAGAAGTATGTATTTGCCTTTGAACAAGCGGGGTTCAGGGTAACGGGTGTGGATTTCTCGTTCGCTGTCTTAGGGCAAGCTTTGGGATTTGAACCTGACGAAGATGTGCTTTATCTTCAAGGAGACCCCAAATCGCTCTATATGGTCTTGTTTCGTGGAGCAGTTCCAGAAATTGTCCGAGCTTTGCCCGCTTTTCCAACAACAGAGGACAGTGTAGAGGGTACAAAAGGTCGGTTGGAAGCGTGGGGAAACGAGATTCGACGTCTTCTTTTGTATTACAGGACGCAGCAAACTGATCGCAATTTGAAACGCTTGGTTTGGAGTGGGGACACTGTGGCTGACCAGTTGGCGCAAGAGTTACTTCAGTCAAAGCATGTTTCATCGGTAGAGCAAGCCCAACTCCATTCGATCCCTAGTACCTGGCGGAAGCTCTTGGAGGATGGTATAGGTGCGTGCGAGGTGGTCGTGGGATATGGCTTGCGCATTTCAACAAAGCGTCCATATTTGAATCTGTGGCGGCAATCTAATGAAGCACAAGCTGTTCAACGAATGTACCAGGGAATAGCGCTGTTAGCCTGTGCTCTTTTGATGGCTGGAACTATGACTTGGGTTTTACTCTATCAGAAGATAATACCCTTGCAGCAAGAGGTCCAAAATCTTTCTAATCAGGGTGCGAAGCTTGTGGCCCAGGGCCAACAAAAGGAAGCGCTTGAAGTTGCCTGGAGAAAGGTAAAGATTGATGCGGAAAAGATAGGACCTGGTTTAATACAGATACAAGGGATGTCGAGCCCGGGCCTAAGGATTGAGCATGTTAGTTATAAGCAAGGGAATCTGTCGCTAAGTGGTAGTGCCCTGAACACGAAAAGTGTTCAGGTCCTAATTCAGACCATGCGGACTAAGGGCTGGGAGCAACCCGCTTTGACGAGCTATAAATTGACCTTACAGAACACCGTCGAGTTCTCTTTAAGTGCAAAAGGTGGACAAGTTAGAACAGAACAAGAGAGTATAATCGAGAACAGATCAGAGGGAATGAACCCAAACATCATGGAAGATACAAGTAAATCCTTTGATGAGAGAGGGTAGATCATGGCTGCTTCAAGGCTTTTTTCACTGCGCGCTGTTAAAGGAATTGCTGTTGGGCTAGTGCTCTCTACTTGTCTGGGATTTCTGTTATTCTGGCAGCCCGCCTACCTTCAATTGAGAGCCTTAGAACAGAAGAAAGGCTATTGGCAACGCGTATTGAGAACAGGCGTTACCGATACGAAAGCGGACTCGAAAGAAGTCGCTATACCTACATTGGATCAGTTGCCTGACATTATAGGGCAATGTCGTAGCGTATTTGTAAAAGAAGGTGTGGACTTGGTTTCCTTGAATGTTGAACGTTTTGGTGAGCGGAGAGAAATTGGAAAGGTTGCGAAGTTGGATTATAGTTTAGTTCGGTTACATTTGCGTGGACAATGGGAGGGGATTGTCACATCGCTCAAGCTCTTGGAAGAAACAACTCAACCTACCAGCATCCACGTTCAGGAAGTCGTATTAGGTGCAGACGGGGGAGAAACTCTTCTGCAAATATATTTTGTCAGCCAGTAAAGGAGATTACTCGGAACGTGACATTCTTCTTTTCCATAGGCTATGGAGAGGAGGGATGTGTGGTGGGTAAGGAATACTGCATTCAACCTGGGGACAATTTTCATGCCTTGGCTCAACGCTGGGGAGGGACATGTCACGATTTTCTACAGCTAAACCCCTGTGTTGATCCACTTAAACTTCAAGTTGGACAAAAAATCGTTCTCCCAGATTTTAAAGAACCTACAAAAGGGCAAGCTCAATACGCAGATATCCGTGTGGATCATGGACAAGAGTTTGTAGGGGAGTATCTTGATCAAGTTGAAATGGAAGTTGAAGGAGTGAGTTTTCGTGTTCGTCGCATCGGCGAACCCAAAGTTCCGCATGAAATTCACCTAATTCTGCCACGCGCAGAGATCCATAAAGTCCAACCAGCTGGAGAAGGAGGACCCTGCGAAGTACAAATTATGTTGAGTAATATGGACATTGTACTCTCCCCTCGCCCTCAAACACAACAATAAGCAGGGCTTTCTGTTTATATTATTGTTCACTCCATCACCTCCGTATAACGGAGGTTTTTGTTTGGAATAGTAGAAAGGTCCCGTTAAGTAAGGGCAATAATTTAAAATACTATGCGACATGAAGAAATTGTGATAAAATTTTGGATATCGATGAGGAAGTGATGAATTGGCAAGCATTTGGGTATTTCATGGACCTAATCTGAATTTATTAGGACTACGCGAACCGGAACATTACGGGTCGCGCACCTTGGCAGAGATTAATCAGGAAGTAGTTGCAACAGCTAATCAGGTGGGGATTGAAGCAGAATGCCGGCAAACGAATCACGAGGGTGACCTCTTAGATTGGATACAGGCTTTAACCGCTGATGATTTTCTAATTCTTAATCCTGGGGCTTGGACGCATACAAGTTATGCAATTCGAGATGCTATACGTGCGGTAAAGGTTCCGACGGTGGAGGTTCATCTTTCCAACATTCATGCTCGTGAAGCGTTTCGAGCCAATTCCGTCATTGCACCGGTCTGTATTGGGCAAGTTTCAGGTCTAGGAGCAGACGGTTATGTTTTAGCGATGCGCTATGCTATCGACTATCAAAATCGGCGCAAAAAATAGTGAATTTGTTCTTTAGTTGAACATCGAGATTTCGGTGTATGTCTCACGATTGGATAATATAGAAAGAGGGAAATATATCATGAGTCGGTTAGAACGAATGCGACAAAAGATGCACGAAGAAAACATTGATGCTTATGTGGTGATTCGCCCTGAGAATGGGCGATATCTGAGCGGGTTTACTGGTGGAGAAGCAACCCTGTATATTACGATAGAAAAAGCCTTTTTACTGACAGATTTTCGTTACATAGAACAGGCAACGAGCGAAGCTCCTGAATTTGAGATCATTAAGACAGGACCGGACCACTTTGAAGCATTATCAGAAATTGGGCATCAGGCTCAACGGGTTGGCTTCGAAGGAGATTTTGTCACTTATGTGAGCTTTGGAAAACTTAAAGTTGGGTTCCCACAAGCAGAACTTCTTTCTCTACCTAATCTTGTCAGTCATTTGCGTTCGGTCAAGGATCAGGCGGAGATTGAGATAATTCGTCAAGCCGTAAAAATCGCAGATGACGCTTTTACAAAGGTACTAAAATCGATAGAAATAGGTCAGACGGAAGCAGAGATTGGACTTGATTTAGAGTATTCTATGCGCCGAGACGGCGCAAGTGGAGGTTCTTTTGACTTTATTGTGGCATCCGGCGTTCGTTCTGCCCTACCTCATGGCGCAGCGAGTTCAAAGAAGATTCAGTTAGGAGAGTTCCTGACAATGGATTTCGGAGCGATTTATCAAGGCTATTGCTCAGATATTACACGAACTGTGTTTTTAGGCCAACCAGAGGAAAAACACCAGGAGGTTTATGAGGTTGTCTTAGCAGCCCAGCGAGCAGGGATTGTCGCAGTTGCCCCGGGCCGGACTGGAAAAGAAGTCGATGCGGTAGCACGAAAAGTTATTGAAGACGCTGGCTATGGAGAGTACTTTGGACATGGGCTTGGGCATTCTGTGGGTCTGGCCATTCATGAAGGACCAAATCTTAATACTCGAGAAGAGCGGGTGCTTGAACCAGGCATGGTTATTACTGTCGAACCAGGCATTTATATCCCGAATTGGGGTGGCGTCCGGATTGAAGACATTGTTTTAGTGACTGAAAGTGGCTGCGAAGTCTTGACACAGTCGCCGAAAGAGTTCATTATCTTTGAGTAAAGAGTTTTAGGTCCATACTAAGATTAGCGTCTTAGTATGGGCTCACTATACTAGAATATTTAGGGGGAACGGTACAGCTATGATTACTACCAATGATTTTAAGACTGGCGTAACAATACAATTAGATGGTGATGTTTTCTCGGTAGTCGAGTTCCAACACGTCAAACCAGGGAAAGGGGCAGCCTTTGTCCGCACTAAGTTGAAAAACGTGAAAACAGGTGGAGTTGTAGAGCGCAGGTTTAATGCTGGTGAAAAAGTGGCGAAAGCCCACGTTGAGCGCCGGGATATGGATTACCTTTATAAAGACGGAGAGCACTTCGTGGTCATGGACAAAGAAACGTATGAACAAATATCCCTGACGGCTGGGCAACTTGGGGACGGGGTCAAGTGGCTAAAAGAAAACATGACCTTAGGGGTACTCTTTTTTGATATTGAGGTTATTGGAGTTGATGTGCCAAATACTGTCCAACTTGCGGTTGCCTCTACTGAACCGGGAGTAAAAGGAGATACAGCAACTGGAGGAACCAAGCCCGCAACTTTGGAAACTGGTACTGTGGTACAAGTTCCGTTCTTTGTTAATGAAGGGGATGTACTGATCATCGATACTAGGACAGGAAGTTATCTTCAAAGGGCCTAGTTTTACTTACAATCTAGCTTAAATGAACTCATTCAGCTTAAATAAGGACAAAGGGTGCTACGGACGTAATATTACAACCGTAGCACTCTTTCTGTTAACAATTACCACTAACTTAGAAATTTCAGCATTTATTACCTTAGCAACTATTATTTTGAAGGAATTTTAAGAATATTGGAGAATAAAGCATTCAGGGAAGGAGTCTCTGAAATGGACGTTAAGAAGAAGTGGCATTCAAAAGGGTATGATTTTAAGAGGATTACTCCATCGCGTATGGTGATTATTTACATGCTGAGCAGTGGAACATGGATTCTCTTTTCCGATCGCTTATTAAGCGCTATCGTTACAGATCGCAGGTTATACCTCCAGTTATCGATAGCTAAAGGTTGGTTCTATGTTGCGGTGATGGCGGTCTTGCTTTACTTTTTGTTTCAATGGGGATATAACTCCCTCCAGCAATCTGAGAAAGCCCTGCAAAAGGATCGGGAACACTTGGAGCGCTATCGGCTTTTAGCAGAAAATGTTCTAGATTTAATTATTTTTATCAGCCCAGAGGGACAGATTATCGATGCCAACGAAGCAGCCGTGAAACGTTATGGTTACACCCGAGAGGAATTAACCAATATGCCTGTTCGAGATTTGCGTTTGCCTGAGGATCATTTAACTGTGCCATACTTTCTCCAAAAGGCACCTAAAGGAATCCAATTTGAGCTCAGACATGTTTGTAAGGATGGAAGCGTTTTTCCGATCGAGATCAGCGCTAAAGGTGCAATTTCCAATGGAAAACCAATTATAGTGAGCCTCATTCGAGATATCACGAAACGTAAAAATGCAGAGGCAGCAGTTTGGCTGGAGAAGGAACGCGCTCAAGTGACCCTGAAATCCATTGGAGATGCGGTGATCACCACGGATGTACGGACGAACGTGGAGTACCTCAACCCAGTTGCTGAAGCTTTAACTGGTTGGTCGAATTCAGAAGCGATTGGACAACCGTTGGAAAAGGTCTTTCATATTGTCAATGAAGAGACTGGCCAAACGGTGGAGAGTCCAATCGTCCAATGTCTCCAGGAAGGATGTATCGTCGGTTTAGCAAATCATACGGTCTTGATCAATAAAACGGGATCGACCATCGCTATTGAGGACTCGGCAGCTCCCATTCGGGATCGAACAGAAGCGATCCTTGGAGGAGTCTTAGTTTTTCACGATGTCAGTTATAAGCGAAATCTGATGAAGGAACTGGCGCATCACGCCCATCATGATGCCTTAACAGGGCTTCCAAATCGCCTTAATTTCAATGAATGCTTAAATCAGGCTTTAGCCAGAGCAAAACGAAAACAGGGGAAGTTGGCAGTCATGTTTTTGGATTTGGACCGGTTTAAACTGATTAATGACACGATGGGCCATAACCTAGGAGACCTACTTTTGAAGGATATCGCAGAACGTATACGTCAAACCTTGCGCGAAGGAGATACGATTGCAAGACAAGGCGGCGATGAGTTTTTAGTGTTACTTCCCGAAATAAGGGATGAACAAGAGGTAATTTCTGTGACCGAACGGATCTTGGGGGTCTTTTCCCAACCTTTAATACTGGACGGTAATGAAGTCTACATGACTACAAGCATTGGGGTCAGCCTTTACCCGACGGATGGCAGTGATTTGGAAACCTTGGTAAAACACGCGGATACGGCGATGTACTATGCTAAGGAGCAGGGCAGAAATAATTATCAGTTTTTTACTGCGGGTCTTAATATCAAAGCTAATGATCGGCTATCAACTGAGAATAGCCTGCGTAAGGCCTTAGCTCGTGGGGAGTTTATCCTTCATTATCAGCCTCAGGTCGATGTAGAAAGCGGATGTATCGTGGGGCTAGAGGCCCTGATCCGGTGGAACTCTTCGGAACAGGGAATTGTCCCCCCGTTTTCATTTATTCCTATCGCGGAAGAAACAGGGTTGATCGTGCCCATTGGAGAATGGGTCTTGCGTACCGCCTGTGCTCAAAATAAGGCTTGGCAGGACCAAGGATATCCTAAATTGCGTATGGCAGTTAATATCTCTGCACGACAATTTCAAGAACCGAAATTCATAATGCTAGTGGCAGAGGTACTCAAAGAAACCGGCCTGGATCCCCAGTGGCTCGAACTTGAAATTACAGAAAGTATAGCCATGAAAAATGGTGATGCTTCAGTCGAAATTCTAAACTCTTTTAAGAATTTAGGTGTGCGAATTTCCATCGATGATTTTGGGACGGGATTCTCTTCATTGAACTATTTGACTCGTATGCCAATTGATACTCTGAAGATAGATCGATCCTTTATTCAGGATATAAGCCTGAGTGAAAACGGAGAACAAGTGGTTACCGCCATTATCCAGCTCGCTAAAAACCTCCAACTGAAAGTGATCGCTGAAGGAGTGGAAACGAAGACCCAAAGGACCTTCCTTAAAGATAAGCAATGTGACGAAATGCAGGGGTTCCTCTTCAGCAAGGCGGTGACGCCAGAAGAAGTGGAAAAATTGTTTGACGGTTCTCCAAGGGGCTAGATCAAGAATTAAAGTTTGTTTAACTTAAGCCAGGTGCAGGGTTCATGCACCTGGCTTTTTGCTGTGTAATCAGGTGTGGCTCACCAGACTATAGACTATCGTCAGGCACTGACCGGACACTTATCGCTTAAGATGCTGTGAACGGGCAGTGAATAAACTTCCTCATAATCATGTCTAAATTCGAAAACAAGGACATACCTTCAAATAAGGGGGGCAATGACGTGTCGCTACATTACACACTATCTGTCATTCAAGCACCTAAATTGACGACCACAATCCCCAAGGGTATGTCTTTGCAAGTGGAGGAGAGCCTTTCGAGTGTTGATCAGAGTCTGGCCTTATGGCTTGATACGGCTAGATGGTTTGGTGAAGAGATCCGTTCGATTCTAGACAATATAAAGACGGTCTCCTTTAATGAGGTTGAAGAAGTACGTTTGCGAGTCGGTCAGCCTCTTATGGTGCGAATGTCAGATAAGGATTTATTTCTAAATCGAGCGGGCGGAGTAACCAGCCCAGATAAGGCATATTTCGTAAATCGTGAAGACCTTGCTTGTGCCCTTGAACGGATGACTCATAGTTCGGTTTACGCTGCTGAAGAAGATCTCAAGAAGGGCTTTTTGACCCTCCCGGGAGGAAATCGAGTGGGGGTGACCGGGGAGGCTATTTTGCACAACGGTCAGATTCAAACGATGAAGCATATTTCCTCATTAAACCTTCGTATTGCACGGGATATTTCAGGCCAGGGTATTAAGATATTACCTTTGCTTATAGGAGCTGACCAAACCTTCTGTCACACTCTCCTGATCTCCCCGCCTCGGGCCGGTAAAACGACCCTTTTACGGGATCTGATTCGAATCCTAAGTAACGGGGTTCCGCAAATAGGACTCAGGGGACAAACGGTCGGTGTCGTAGATGAACGTGGGGAGCTGGCTGGGATGTGGCAAGGGGTGCCCACCTATAACTTGGGATACCGAACAGACGTGTTGGATGGCTGCCCAAAGGCTGGTGGGATGAACATGCTTGTCCGTTCTATGGCGCCGCAGGTGATGGCCATGGATGAGCTCGGTCACACGGACGATGTTACGGCTTTGATGGATGCCTTGCGCACCGGAGTGAGAATCCTTACTACAGCACACGCCAGTTCTTTAGAAGAAGCGCGGGGTCGGCCGACCTTAGCCCATTTGCTGGAGCAAGGAGTATTTGAGCGGCTGGTTGTATTAAGCAGGAAACATGGGCCAGGAACAATCGATGGTGTTTATGATCTTAAGACAGGGAGGATCCTGTGATGCTCATAATAGGGTGTGTCGCAATCATCGCCGGGTGCGGGAGTTTAGGATTATGGCTAGCGCACAGAATTCGACGAAGACCGGTAGAGTTGCGAGGCTGTCTAATGGCCTTGGCGCTTCTAGATACGGAAATTGTTTGGGGGGCGACCCCTTTGCCAGAGGCCTTCGGCATCGTGAAGGAGCGAACGGATAAACCCTGGCAAGGCTTTTTTGAAGAACTTCAGGAACGTTTGCAGCGGGGCGAGTCAGCAAGCTTGGCTTGGAAAACGACAATCTTAAAGCAAAATCAGCATTTCTGTTTGAAACAAGAAGACTGGCATGTAATTAGCGATGTTGGCAAAGGATTGGGCCGATCGGCTAGCAATGAGCAACATAAACAAATAGAACTAGTTCAACGTCAACTCGCTCTGTTGAAGGAACAAGCAGGCCTGTGGTCTGATAAGCAAGCTAAAATGTGGTCCTATTTGGGTTTTCTCTGTGGGATCGCTGGTGTGCTCATTTTAATTTAAGGCACATTCAAGAAAATAACCATGGAGAGGAGTCGGATAAATGAACTTTAATCTGATCATCACTGTTGCTGGCATTGGTATTTTGGTTGGAGTATTATCATCCGTGCTGGATTCGACCGGCCGCAAAGAAATGGCTCAGGGCGTCACGATTATCGGTGTCATAGTAGTTCTCTATATTGTAGTGCAGTCAATTGCTGAATTATTTACCCTGGTTAAGAGTGTTTTTAACCTTTATTAGGGGGCTAAAACGTGGAGATATGGCAAATCGTAGGGCTAGCCCTGATGGTTACCGTGATTAGTGTTGTTCTAAAACAGATTCGACCAGAAATTGCCTTGCAACTTACAATTTTAACAAGTGCTTTAATCTTTATTGTGGTGATGAGCAAGATCAAGGTTATTGTAGATTTGCTTCAGAACCTAGCGGATCAAGCCAATATCAGTTCTTATTATTTATTGATCGTTTTAAAGATAGTGGGCGTGGCTTATCTAGCTGAGTTTGGTGCTCAAATCTGTCGCGATGCAGGGGAAGGTGCCTTAGCAAGTAAAATTGAGCTTGCGGCTAAAATAGGAGTCATAGTAATAGCCATTCCCATTATTGTAGCCATTACAGAGTCACTGATTAGACTCGTACCGTGAGGTGAAGTGTTTGCAACGATTCCTTGTCAAGTTATTATTATTATTTGTCGTCTTGATGAGTGGGACAACTTCCCCAGCGCTTGCCGAGGAGATTCCTTCTTCAACGGAGTCAGGACTTTCAGACCAGATTGATCTGACTCAAATGCGGGGGTATCTCGAACAACTGGATGCTGATGTATTAAAGGCTATGCCTGAGTTTTCATTGGCCCGCATGTTTGAGGATTTAAAGAGTGGAACGTTGGATCTGAGTCCAGAAAAGCTAGGGCAGAGTTTAATGGGTATACTTGGCCGAGAAGTTTTGAGTAGTGCTCCACTAATAGGTAAGTTACTCGTTCTGGCCGTACTCTGTGCAGTGTTGGGTCAACTGCAGGTAGCCTATAACGGAAATGTAGGGAAACTCGCCCAGATGATGACTTACCTGGTACTGTTGAGTTTGGCTCTTACGTCTTTTCGGGAGGCTTTAGGGGTCGCCATGGGTACCATTGATAAGATGGTTGGGCTTATGCAAACGTTGTTTCCGGTAATGTTAACTTTGCTGATCTCCATGGGGAACTTAACCAGCGCTGCCCTATTTAAGCCCCTTATTATGGGGAGTCTGACGGTTTTAGCCACGATGATCAAAACGGTTGTGTTGCCCCTCTTTTTTCTTGCAGCGGTACTTAGACTCTTCAATCACATATCTGAAAGTTTTAAGCTTGGAAAACTTGCTGGACTTCTTGAATTTGCAGGCAAATTGAATTTAGGTGTTATTATGACCGTGTTTATTGGAGTCATGACTGTTCAAGGGGTGACTGGAGGGGTTGCCGATAGTGTCGTATTCCGTACAGCTAAGTATTCAGCAGATCTTATCCCAGTCGTAGGGAAATTTTTCAAAGACGCTGTCGAGCTAGTCATTACCTCTGGTTTACTCCTCAAAAATGCGGTGGGAATCATTGCCTTGCTGACCATTATTGTAATTTGTATAGCTCCTTTGGTGAAAATATTAGCAATGATCCTTGTATTTCGTATTTCAGCGGCCCTCATCGAACCACTCGGCGAAAAAGCCCTTGCGGAAAGCCTACAGGATATGTCCAAGAGTCTAATCTTAATCTTAGTAACGGTAGCCGCTGTTGGGATTATGTTTTTTATGACCGTCGCCGTGGTCATAGGAACGGGAACCTTTTCGGTGATGTTGCACTAGGCATAGTTATTATTGGTTGTGCCTTAAGGAGGTAGGAACTGTGCAGACGTTACATACCCTTGTGCGTAATTTGGCCGTCATCTTACTGTTGGCCACTTTTCTGGAAATGCTGCTTCCCAATAAGTCAATGCGCGGATTTGTGCAAATGGTAATGGGCTTGTTTGTGATTTCTGCAGTGCTCGCTCCGATCACAACGTTTTTACATACTCCCTTGGAGATGGATATACCTGCTTGGACAGCCACAACCCCTCAGGATTTGCCGGCAATAGCCACGGAGGGTCAAGGGCTAAAAATAGCACGGGATGCTGTCCAGGAGCAATACCGGCAGATTCTTGAAAATCAGATTAAAGCTCTCGCACTGGGTTCAGATGGAGTCGGAGGGGTGGAGGTCGACGTCGAATTTGAAGAAGGGGCAGGCGGGTTAAGAGATCAACCTAAGATCGTTCTGGTCAAAGTTATACTCACTACTGCAAAGGGAGAAATCCCTCCAGTTCAACCTATTACGATCGGACAACCCCTCCCAACTACTGAAAGTCAGTCCCCAAGGGCTAATAATGTACGGGAAAGAATTTCCGAGATAATGAACATTTCGAAAGATAAGATTTTCGTTCAAGAGGGTAAGTCGTGAATAATAACTTTGGAAGGAGATTTTAAGAATGAAGTTACTCAAAGAAATTTCATCGTCGGACAGAATGTTCATTGGTTTAGTGGCACTCATTGCAATTGGGATGTCGCTCATTTACTTCGGCAAGGGGCCAGCGATGCCTACTCAGGGAACACTTACTAAGTCTGCCCAGACTACACCTGCGTCGACCACAATGACGAAAATTGGCGCCTTGGAAAAAGAATTAGAAAGCAAATTGCAAGCCAATTTATTGCAGATGGAAGGGGCAGGCAAGGTGCATGTCTCTGTCAGCCTTTCTACGGGTTTGAAAACTGAGTATGCGCGGAATGAAAATGGTACGAAACGAACGACAAAGGAAATAGATAAAGCTGGAGGAACACGAGAAACGACGGAAGTAACGCAAAATAATCAAGTGGTCATGCCCAGCGGTTCATCTACACCGGTCATGGTGATGGAAGATCGTCCGGAAGTTGCTGGAGTTCTAATTATTGCTGAGGGAGCTAAGGACGCAAAGGTGAGAGAGGGGATTCATTTGGCAGTACAAACACTCCTTAGTATACCGGGGACTAAGATCACCGTTGTGCCGATGGGAGGATCCTAAGGTATGCTTAATAGTCGAAGAAAGCGACCGGTGATCCTGTTTTTCGGACACGTGTATAAGCTGTGGGTGGGAGGAATAGCGGTTTTGGTGGTGATTCTTGCGGCACTTGGTATTTGGGTGCTGAAGTTCGAACCACCGGCCTATTTTTCAAGCCAAGCGAGCTTGCCTGTTAATGCTTCCGTCGTGGATACTTCAATTCAGTTTGAAGTTGAAACCCTCAAACAAAATGTTTCTGGGGAAAACTATTTTGTGAATTATCGCTTAAAACGAGATCAATTTCGCCAGGAAACAAAAGCAATGCTTTCCGAGTTGCTGAACTCAACGGTTGATAAGAGTAAAGTACAAGCCCAAGAAAAATGGCTTGAACTCAGTATGAAAATACTTAAAGAAGGAGAAGTTGAGAACCTACTCAAAATGAAAGGTTTTCAAGATGCTGTGGCAGATGTTTTTCCGGAAAACGTAACAGTCATTGTTTTTTCCCCTAGTTTAACGCCGAATGAAGTGAGTCAGATTCAAGATATCGTCGTCCGAGTAACAAAGGTTCGACTCGATAAAATTACAATATCTACTAGAAAATAAATTAACTGCCCTAACTTTAAATTCTTTGAAGCTAGGGCAGTTATATATTTTGATCCACCATTGGAATACTGTATACTTATAGTCTGCTCGTTGATAAACCTCCTGCACACCCATATAATGAATATATGTCTTAATTTGTTGTAATAAAAAAATACCCGTTGCAGGGATGTTCGGGAAATATGAAGAATACAGAGAGGGGTAAAGGCAGTGAAGCCAGTCAAAATTACGGATACAACTTTGAGGGATGCTCACCAAAGCCTTTGGGCCACTCGCATGCGAACTGAAGATATGCTGCCGATTCTAACGGAGTTGGATGAGGCTGGATTTTTTTCGCTAGAGGTATGGGGAGGAGCTACCTTTGATGTCTGTTTACGCTTCTTAGGTGAGGATCCTTGGGAGAGGTTACGGCAGATCAAGAGTCGTGTCAAAAAGACGCCTCTACAAATGCTATTAAGAGCCCAGTCCTTAGTCGGGTATCAACATTATCCAGATGACGTAGTCAGGGAATTTGTAGCGCTGAGTGTGAAAAATGGGATAGATATTATTCGTATCTTTGATTCGCTAAACGATGTTAGAAATATGGTTGTTCCCATGGACGCGGCTAAAAAAGCAGGTGCCCATGTTCAGGCGTCTGTTGTCTATACTATAAGCCCAGTTCATACTATAAAACATTACTTAGAAACAGCCACGTCTCTATGCGAACTTGGTGCAGACTCCATCTGTATTAAAGACATGGCCGGATTACTAACTCCCTATAAGGCTTTCGAGCTGGTTTCGTTGTTGAAAAAAGAGTTAGGAATCATGATTCATTTGCACAGCCATTATATTGGCGGCATTGCCGTGCCTGCGTATCTAAAAGCAGTTGAGGCAGGAGCTGATGTGGTGGACACGGCCAGTGTCCCTCTAGCTTTTGGTGCAAGTCAACCACCCGTCGAAACAGTCGTCCGAGCGTTACAAGACACTGGATATGATACGGGTTTGAGTATGCGGAAGCTGTTCCATATTGCGAAGTATTTTGAAGCATTACGAAAAAGCCGAGGGTTCGAACGTGGTATTACAAGGATCTCAGATATGAGAGTGTTTGAGCATCAGGTTCCAGGGGGGATGATCTCTAACCTTGTATCTCAACTGGAGGAACAAGGGGCCTTGGAGCGCATTCATGATGTATTGGAGGAGATACCAAAGGTTCGAGCAGAATTAGGATATCCACCGCTGGTCACACCGACAAGTCAAATCGTCGGGACGCAAGCTGTATTAAACGTGCTATGCGGGGCAAGATATAAATTAGTACCTGGTGAAGTCAAGGCCTATGTGCGTGGTCAATATGGTCGTCCACCAGCTCCAATTAACCCTGAAATTCAGAAGAAAATCATTGGCGCCGAAGAACCGCTGACCGTTCGTCCTGCTGATATTCTTGAACCGGGTCTAGCAAAGGCAGTGCGAGATAGTGCTGGATTAGCACTTTCTCCAGAAGACGTGATCAGTTATGCGATTTTCCCTCAAGTGGCCAAGAAGTTTTTTGAGGAGAGACAAAGTGGTGTCATCTCAAAAGAGGAAACAACGAAGGAAATAAAAGCAACCGAAGGTACAAAGAAAACGAACGAAACAGGGACAACATGGTTGTCTAAGGAGGACTCTAAGTTGAATTTACAAGAAATTAAAGAATTGATAAAGATTATAGATGAAACTGAAATTAGTGAATTAAATCTTGAAAGCGACGGCGTGAAAATATCCATTCGCAAAGGACCAAGCGTTGTTACTGGCGTTCCGGTGATTGCCTCCGCGCGTCAAGAGGGAACGGAGCGTGCTGTTGCACCACCTGCAGTACAACCCTCATCTGGTATTGAAGCTATCGCCAAAGCTCCAGAACCAGTTGCCTTGGAGAACACGGAAATAATTACTTCTCCCATGGTAGGGACGTTTTATAGTTCACAGTCTCCCGAAGCAGCAGCTTATGTTAAAGTAGGTCAATTGGTCGAAGTTGGGCAGCCTGTATGCATAGTTGAGGCTATGAAATTAATGAATGAGATTGAGTCAGAAATCGAAGGTAAGATTATCCAAATTCTTGTTGAGAACGGGCAACCTGTCGAATATGGCCAACCGCTATTCATCATTGAAACTAAGGAGAAATAGCATGTTTAAAAAAATCTTGATCGCGAATCGTGGAGAAATCGCTTTGCGCATCATTCGAGCATGTCGCGAACTTGATATTGAGACAGTCGCTGTTTTTTCTGAGGGAGATCGAGAAGCTTTACACGTTAAGGCAGCGGACGAAGCAATTTGCATCGGGCCTGTGGCAAGTGCCAAGAGTTATTTAAACATCCCAAACATAATTAGCGCGGCAGAATTAACAGGTGTAGATGCAATACATCCGGGATATGGTTTCTTATCGGAAAATGCTCGCTTTGCAGAGATATGTGAATCCTGTGGCATCACATTTATTGGGCCATCCCCTAAAGTCATTGAATCCATGGGAGATAAGGCAATGGCACGGAAGACTATGATTGAGTGCGGCGTACCTGTAGTTCCTGGTTCAAAAGATATCATCAAAGATGTTGAAGCGGCTGGGGCGGTTGCGAAAGAAATCGGGTATCCCGTTTTAATAAAGGCATCAGCTGGTGGCGGTGGGAAAGGAATGCGGGTTGCTCAAAACGCCAAAGAATTGAGCAAGTCCATCCAAGCGGCACAAAGTGAAGCGCAGGCATCCTTTGGCAACGCTGAGGTTTACCTAGAGAAATATGTTGAGGAACCAAGACACATTGAGTTTCAAATATTAGGAGATAAATTCGGTAATGTCATCCATTTGGGAGAACGAGATTGTTCGCTTCAACGTCGCCATCAAAAGCTTCTCGAAGAATCTCCTTCAAGTGCTATAACCCCAGAGTTAAGAGCTGAAATGGGGGCAGTGGCGGTCAAGGCGGCCAAGTCGGTTAACTATTCAAGTGCGGGGACGATTGAGTTCTTATTGGATCGTCACGGGAAATTCTATTTCATAGAAATGAATACGCGGATACAGGTTGAGCACACGGTCACAGAGATGGTAACGGGGCTTGATTTAATCAAGGAAATGATTCGAATTGCAGCTGGTGAACAGCTGGGATTCACTCAAGATGATGTTCAAGTTCGAGGTTGGGCCATAGAGTGCAGAATCAATGCAGAGGACCCAGATAAGAACTTCATGCCTTCACCAGGGACGATTAAGATCTATCATGTTCCCGGTGGGCCAGGAGTGCGGGTTGACAGCGCAGTATATCAGGGGTATACAGTTCCACCCTATTATGATTCGATGGTTGGGAAATTAATTGTCTGGGGTGCTACAAGGCAGGAGGCCATAGCACGTATGAAGAGAGCCCTTGAAGAGTTTGTCATTGAGGGGATTCACACAACGATCCCATTTCATTTAAAAGTGTTGGACAATGCCTTCTATCGTCGTGGAGAAGTTTATACGAATTTTATTCAGCGTCGTATTTTAGGGGAATAGTATCGTATCGTGGTTCGTGGTTCGATATTCGTGGTTCGAACTACGAACTACGAACTACGAACCACGAACCACGAACCACGAAAAATGCCTTTGCTACATCAGCCTTTATTTGGTATAATAGCACCATAATATTGGATAAAGAAAACTTACTATAGGTGGAGTTATAACTCCATCTATAATTTAGTTGAGTTATCTAAGAATGTTCGATATTCGAACTACGAACATCGAACCACGAATATCGAAATGGAGGGTACGACATGGAAAGCTTGGGAACGGATAATTCCCTCGGTTCTATTCGGATTGCTGACGAAGTAGTTGAAGTCATTGCTGGGTTAGCTGCTTCTGAAGTTGAGGGAGTAGTTGGCATGAGTGGGGGTCTTGTGGGAGATCTTGCACACATGTTAGGGAGGAATAAGAACCTGTCCAAAGGGGTTAAGGTTGAAGTCGGTGAACATGAGGTTGCTGTAGACCTCTTTATAGTGGTAGAGTTTGGTGTATCAATTCCTGAGGTCGCATTAAGTGTGCAGGAAGCAGTGAAGGAAGCCATTGAAAGCATGACGGGGCTAAAGGTCGTAGAGGCAAATGTTCATGTTCAAGGCGTAAATTTTAAACCGGCACTTGAAACTAAAATCAAAGAAGAGGACTTTCGTTTGAAGTAGATTCGGCCCCCTCTGGATATACCAGGGGGGGTATGTTGATAGCAACAGCTTCTGAAAGCGGGGACGGCAAATGTTTGCGTATATTTTGGGATTTCTTTTAATATTTGGGGCTCTTTGGATATTAGCCATAGCATCGGGGTGGGGGCTTCCTTACATTCTTCTTGCTCAGGGAGTCCAGTGGTTCAAAGTAAACCCTTGGGAAACGACTGTTGTGGCTGCTGTCTTGCTTTTGCTTGGGTTACTTTTGTTTATTCGACCGCATGAACGATCGGATCGTTCCTTCCAAACGTCATCTAAAGGGGGAAATGTTCGGATTTCTCAGGATGCGTTACAAGAAATTATTGCGCGAAGTGCAACTGCGTTGCCGAGTGTTTTACAGGTTAGATCAACCCTTAGAGAGCGAGACGCTGGACTCCAGATTACGATCTCTTGCCAATTTGAGCAGGGCGAGCGCATCCCAAAAATATCCGAGGAGCTTCAGGCAAAAGTTAAGGAAGATGTGGAACTTTATACAGGAATTATGGTGACAGAGGTGAGAGTGCTGGTGCTACGTCTAGAGAAGGCCCATCTGACACGCGCCCGATGAGTGAGTTATGGTCGAAAATTGGAGGAATAATTACTAAGTTTTTAATTTGGGCCATCGAAAATCATCCTGGTAAACTTATTGGAACGTCTCTAGGATTAGTTCTGGGTTTACTGATGGTGACTCTTGGCTTATGGCGTACACTGATATTAGCTTTGTTTGTTATTCTGGGATTTGCATTAGGAAAACGACAAGATGATAATAAAACTATTACAAATTGGTTAGAAAAAAATTATAGAAAGTACTAGGAGGAATTTCTTTGAGCCGAAGATTAGCACGTGAGACTGCCTTGCAAGTACTTTTTCAAAGGGACCTGACCAAAGAAACCCTGATTACGGCCGAGATTGTAGACTGCTGGGTTGCAGAATTTGTAGTCCCTGAGGTTAGTAGACCCTTTGCCCAGGGCTTGGTTGATGGAACGATAGCCCATCAGAAAGAAATAGATGAGATGATTGCTTCATTTGCTCAGGATTGGACCCTTAGCCGTATGGCAAATGTAGATCGAAACGTGATGCGACTAGCTACATATGAGATTCTGTTCTGTCCAGATATTCCTGGACGAGTGAGTCTTAATGAAGCCATCGAGTTAGCGAAGCGTTTTGGGGGCGAGGAATCTGCAAAGTTTGTTAATGGAATTCTTGACCGTGTCGTTGCGAGTGTCTCAAAAGTAGAACAAAAAGGGCCCATAAACAAGTAATTGTTTTGGGCTCTTACTTTTTAACGGATAGGTAAATTGTATTATTTAGGAAATAAACCTCTTTAGTTAGAATTTTTTAAATATTCTTTTAATTAATGATATTGTCTCCAAGGGAATTTGCTAATAATTCTTAATTAATTGAAATAATATTATTATATTGAAGGGAAAAGGCATAAACATCTCGAATAAATAGAAGATATAAGGTAAATTATCTAGACGTTGAGGAGGAGTTAAATGTACCGCGTTGTTAGAAAAAGACTATTGGCACCGGCCATTGCCCTGCTAGAGGTTGACGCACCGGCCGTGGCCGCCAAAGTAGAGCCTGGCCAATTTGTTATTGTGCGTGTAAATGAGTTGGGTGAGCGCATTCCACTTACTGTGATGGACTTTGATCGAGAAAAAGGTACTATTACCATAGTTGTACAAGATGTAGGATATTCTTCAGCCCTCATTACGGCAATGAATGAAGGAGATGAATTTGAGGATTTTGTGGGCCCGTTAGGGGTAGCTTCAGAAATTGAAAATCATGGTACCGTTGTTTGTATCGGAGGAGGTCTGGGAATTGCACCCATTTATCCGATCGCAAGGGCTTTAAAAGAGGCTGGAAATCATGTGATTTCCGTCCTAGGTGCGCGGTGCGCGGATCTTCTGATTTTAGAAGAAGAAATGCGTGCCGTGAGTAACGAAGTCGTTATTGCCACAAACGATGGGAGCATGGGCGTTAAAGGGTTTGTGACAGACGGGCTAGCACAGGTTTTAGCTCAAGGACATCAGGTTAAAGTGATTTGGGCAATTGGTCCTATGGTAATGATGAAGGCGGTTGTAGATTATACCAGGCCAATGGGTATCAAAACGATCGTCAGCATGAATCCCATTATGGTTGACGGGACTGGAATGTGCGGTGCTTGTCGGATTAGTGTTGGCAATGAAACCAAATTTGCCTGTGTTGATGGACCGGAATTCGATGGTCACCTAGTTGATTTTGATTTAGCTATGAAGCGTCTAGCTTTTTTTAAGGACGAAGAGAACCGGGCTAAAGCTCGGCTGGAATGTGACCACGAAGGGGGGCATCATTAATGGCAGAGATCGTTGAAAAGACAAAGAAAATAAAAATACCTCGTCACGAAATGCCCTGCCAGGATCCCTTAGTTAGGGCACATAACTTCGAAGAAGTCGCCCTCGGTTACACACAAGAAACTGCAATAGAAGAAGCAAAACGGTGTTTACAATGTAAAAAACCAAAATGCATTGAGGGGTGTCCTGTAGAAGTTCTCATTCCTGATTTTATTAAGAAAATTGCTGAAGGGGATTTTGAGGAGTCTGCTAGAGTACTTAAAATTAAAAATTCTCTGCCGGCTGTTTGTGGGCGAGTTTGTCCTCAAGAAGTTCAATGCGAAAGCAAATGTATCCTAGGAATCAAAGGAGAGTCAGTAGCCATTGGTCGTCTAGAGCGTTTTGCTGCGGACTTTGGTATGAAGTCAGGCGAAGCCAAGTTTGAGAAAGTGGAGCAGACCGGTAAACGTGTGGCTATTATCGGAGCGGGTCCTGCCGGATTAGCATGCGCTGGTGATTTGGCTAAAGCCGGACATGCTGTGACGATCCTTGAAGCGCTTCACGTTGCTGGGGGCGTTTTGATGTATGGAATTCCTCAATTCCGCTTACCGAAGGAAATCGTGCAGACGGAAATTTCAAACCTTAAGAAAATGGGAGTTGAAATTCTTACGAACCAAGTGGTCGGCAAAATTACTTCAGTGGATGAGCTGATGGCAAATGGATATGATGCCGTGTTTATTGGTACCGGTGCTGGACTTCCGTACTTTATGAATATCCCTGGAGAAAATTTGAACGGGGTATATTCCGCGAATGAATTTTTAACCCGGACTAATTTAATGAAGGGTTACAAGTTCCCTGACTATGCAACCCCAGTAAAAGTAGGCAAAAATGTCGCGGTTCTCGGAGCAGGAAACGTCGCTATGGATTCCGCTCGCACAGCCTTACGTTTAGGCGCAGAAAATGTTTATATTGTCTATCGTCGCTCTCGCGCTGAGATGCCAGCAAGGAATGAAGAACTCGAACATGCCGAAGAGGAGGGAATACAATTCCGTCTCTTAACAAATCCCGTGGCCATCGTTGGGGATGAGCGCGGGTGGGTTAAAAGCTTAACCTGTTTGCGCTATGAACTTGGAGAGCCGGACGCTTCTGGAAGACGTTCTCCTATTGCTATTAAAGGATCAGAATTCGAGATTCCGATGGATACCGTGGTCGTGGCAATTGGTCAAGGACCGAATCCATTGGTGACAACGTCCACACCGGGATTGGATTTGAACAAATGGGGTAACATTGTTGTGGACGAGCAAACACTATTGACTTCTAAACCGGGTGTTTTTGCGGGCGGAGACATTGTTACCGGCGCGGCTACGGTTATTTTGGCTATGGGAGCGGGTAAACAAGCAGCTGCGGGTATCGATGCGTATCTTAAATCCAAGTAACGCTCTTACTCTAGATTGGAACCATGGAGGATCTCTTGAAAGTGGATATGTAGGCGTATATCCCTAATATGTGCATATTATCGAAAGGAGTGTGTCAATTGGCTCAGTTATTAGATGGTAAAGCGGTTGCAAAGATTCTCAAGGAGGAAGTTCGTGAGGAAATTGCCAAGTGGAAAGAAAAAGGGGTACAGCCTAAACTGGCGGTGATTTTAGTCGGAGATGACCCGGCTTCCGTGGTATATGCGCGGTCAAAACAAAAAGTTGCTGAGGGTATGGGGATGGCCTTTGAACTCTTCACGATGCCCTCAGATACACCAGAAGCAGATATCTTAAAGCAAATTGACCTTTTAAACAATGATAAAGACGTCCATGGCATTATGATTGAACTTCCCCTTCCGAAGGGAATTTCAAAAAATGTAATTACCTCGGCAGTGCAGCCAAATAAAGATGTCGATGGGGGTCATCCCATCAATCGTGGCTATATTCTAAGCGGTGAAGAAGGCCTTTTTCCGGCTACCCCAGAAAGTTGTATCGAATTACTTCTGCGTTCGGGTGTTGAGATTGCTGGAAAACATGTGGTCTTAGTGGGCCGAGGGGAAACAGTGGGTAAACCGCTTGTCTTTATGATTTTAAAGTACAACGCCACTGTGACCATTTGTCACTCGAAAACACCGGATTTAGGGGCATTTACTCGCCAAGCAGATATTTTAATTGCAGCCGTGGGTCGAGCTAAGATGATTAAAAAGGATATGGTTAGACCGGGTGCGATTGTTGTGGATGCGGGTATCAATGAGATTCCAGGTGGAATTTGTGGAGATGTAGATTTTGAAGGCGTCCAAGAAGTGGCTTCGCTGATCTCTCCAGTACCGGGTGGAGTTGGTTCGTTGACGACTGCGTTGCTTATGCGTAACGTTCTTAAAGGAATCGTTCTGCAAGGAGGTACATGTTAATGGACACAAATAAAGTTTGGGAATGGACAACAGAAGAATTTCTGACGGTGTCATCTAGCTCTTCGCCGACCCCGGGTGGAGGAAGTGTTTCCGCTTATGTCGGAGCACTGGCTGCGTCGATGACTTGTATGGTAGCTAATCTTACGATCGGCAAGGAAAAGTATAAAGAGGTAGAACCACAGGTAAAGGAGATTTTATCGCAGGCCGAAATGGTGCTTTCCTTATTAAAGACGGGATTAAGTCAGGATATCGCCGAATTTTCGAATTTCATGGCCGTTTTAAAATTACCCAAAAGTACTGAGGAAGAAAAAACCGTGCGTACCGAGAAACTGCAAGAGGTGTTAGTCTCAGCTACGGATACACCGCTGGGGATTTCCCAAAATTGTTTTAAGATCTTACAATTAGCCAAAGAGCTCGCTCCCCTTGGCAACAAAGGAGCGATCAGTGACGTTGGCGTCGCGGCGTATTTAGCGGAAAGTGCTCTGAAATCAGCAATGCTCAGTGTAGATATTAACCTTCCTGGAATTAAAAATGAGGGTTATAAAGAAACGGTCTTGGCCGAGCGGACACGACTGTTTGAACAAGCAGCTGTTCTTTGCGCAGAGACTGTAGCCATCGTTCAAAGCCGAATGTAAAACGCGTGGTTCGTGGTTCGAACGTTGGACTTCGTACCACGAACATCGAATATCGAATATCGAAAATCGAAATTGTAGGGGCACGAAGCTTCGTGCCCCTACCTTCGAACCACGAACATCAAACTACGAATATCGAGACGGGGGTGCGGAATTATTTCCATACCTCTTTTTTTTGGTTATAATAAACATTGAGGTGAAACACGTGCCCAAAATATGGACCGTATCCGAACTTGTCAGCCAAATTGGTCAAGTTCTTCAGGACCGAGTCGATTTACAAAACTGTTGGATAAGTGGCGAACTTTCGAACTTTAAGAACCACCGTGCTTCCGGGCACTGGTATTTTACTCTCAAAGATGAGTCCTCCAGTCTAAAAGGTGTTATGTTTAAAAGCCGGTCCGAACGCGTGCGTTTTGTGCCTACAGATGGATTAAAAGTCATGGTTCGGGGAAATATCCGTATGTACGAGCGGGAGGGAACGATTCAACTATACGCAGAAGAGATGGAACCGAGTGGGCTTGGACAGCTCTATTTGGCATTTGAGCAACTTAAAAAGAAACTGGCCGAAGAAGGGTTGTTTGAGCCCTCAGCTAAAAAGGAAATCCCGCGTTTTCCCAAGCGTATTGGGATCGTGACTAGCCCGACGGGGGCAGTCATTCGGGATATTATTAACGTTATGGGTCGTAGACATCCAGGGATGTCTTGGATTTTAGCGCCTTCTGCAGTCCAAGGAGAGGCGGCACCGCGGGAATTAGCTCAGTCAATCGCTCGGCTTAACCGCTATGGAGCAGTCGATGTTATTATCCTTGGTCGTGGTGGTGGTTCGTTTGAAGAACTGTGGGCGTTTAACACTGAAGAAGTCGCCCGCGCTATAGCAGCTTCCGTCATACCAGTCATTTCTGCTGTGGGGCATGAGACAGATGTGACCATCTCAGATTACGTAGCAGATTTGAGAGCGCCAACCCCTTCGGCTGCGGCTGAACTCGCGGTACCTATTTTACAAGATTTGCAACAATATGTAGCTCAACTGAGCGTCCGACTGCAAGGTGGGATGGGGATGCTCCTTGAGCGTAAACGTCAGCTCCTCGAAGGGATTGCCAACAAGGGGCCGCTCAAGGATCCTTTCTGGCGTATCGATCAGAATCGACAACGACTAGATACCCTGCAAACGCGCCTACAGGAGAGCATGACTAGATTTCTAACTGATAAAAATGGTATACTGAAGTTATTGACTGCTAAACTGGATTTACTGAGTCCTTTAGCTATTCTTGGCCGGGGATACTCTTTGAGTTATGATGCAAAAGGACTCCTTTTGCGCTCGACAAGCCAAGTAACCCTGCAGGAAGAGATCCGGATCCGTTTAGGAGAAGGCACTTTGCGTTGTCAAGTGTTAGAGAAGGAGATTGAACCATGAGCAAAGATACGTGGACGGATGACCTCTTTGTGGAGCCTTCTGAGCTTGAAAAATTAGCTGTTACAGTTGCGGAGGAGGAAGAGACGGTTTCACTGGAAACTGGTCTTCAACATTTAGAAAAGATCGTAAAAACACTCGAGCAAAAAGATCTTCCCCTGGAAAAAGCCTTGAGTTTATTTAAAGATGGTGTGGGACTTGTTCAGTACTGTTCTAACGTGTTGAATCAAGCGGAAAAGCAGATGGAATTACTCCTTGAAGGTCCAGATGGGGAGTTGCAGATTAAACCTGCAAGTTTTGAAACGGAAGGATGAACTTCGAACGTGTTCAAGGTAACCTATCAACGATATCTCACCATGATCGAAAATTACCTCGACAAATTGCCGTGGGACAAAGATATTTTGAATCAGAGCATGCATTATTCTCTAATTGGGGGCGGGAAACGTATACGACCAGTTTTGGCGCTGGCTTCTGCAGATGCCGTGGGAGGAGATCTGGAAACGATCTTACCTGCTGCAGTTTCGTTGGAGCTTATTCATACATATTCTTTAATTCATGACGATTTACCAGCTATGGATAATGATGACTATCGAAGGGGAAGATTATCTAATCATAAGGTGTTTGGAGAAGCCAATGCAATTTTAGCTGGGGATGCGTTGTTGACGTATGCCTTCGAACTGCTCGCAGACCCAAGGGTTGGCCATCCTGAAAGACAACTTCGTATTATTCGTGAAGTCTCTGTAGCCGCCGGAAAAGATGGGATGGTTGGAGGGCAGGTTGCGGATGTAGCCGGAGAAGGAAAAACGTTGAACTTGGCAGAAATAGAAAAGATCCATAAGGGGAAAACAGGCGCATTACTCACTGCTTCTGCCAGACTCGGCGGAATTTTAGCAGGCGGAACAGAGGGACAGCTTAAGGCGCTGACTGATTATTCCCAAGCCTTGGGATTGGCATTTCAAATAAAAGACGATATTTTGGATGTGGTAGGGAACAGTGAAATACTTGGTAAGCCAGCTGGAAGTGACCTTCGTCAGGGCAAGGCGACCTACGTTTCTTTGCTTGGACTCGAAGGCGCAGAGTATCAATTGCATGATCAAATTCTAAAAGCACAATCTTCGTTGAAACCATTTGATGAAGGCGCAATCTTTCTAAGTGAGCTAGCAAACTTTATTGAACAACGCCAGCATTGAAAGAGGTCATTATCATGCCGATTATCCCAGGGATATTTTACAATGCAATATTAATTTCAGCTGTGACAGCCTGGGCTATAGCCCAGTTACTTAAAGTCGCTGTGAATGTTATTTTGTTACGGAAACTGAATTTCCATCTTATCTTTAGCTCAGGCGGTTTCCCAAGTTCTCATTCCGCAACAGTAAGCGCTTTAGCCTTAGGAATTGGAAAATACTATGGGTGGGATTCCCCCATATTTGCTGTATCTGCAGTTTTTGGTATGATTGTGTTGTATGATGCGGCAGGCGTACGTCGAGCCGCGGGGAAACAGGCAGAAGTCATCAATCGGTTGGTTGAACGGTTGCATCCGAGTCTTCATTTTGACCAAGAACGATTGAAAGAACTTATCGGACATACCCCGTTAGAAGTCTTTGGGGGTGCAAGTGTAGGAATCATTGTAGGACTTCTCATATAATTCGATGGGCGATGCACGACATTCGAACCTCGAACCTCGCGCATTGCTAAAAACAAGGGGGCAAAAAGAATGGGACTGCTCGAAAGTATTCATGCGCCGAAGGACTTGCGCGTGTTAGATTTGGACCAAATTAGTAAACTAGCGCAAGAGATTCGGGAAGCTTTGATTGACGTGGTCTCCAAGAATGGTGGACATTTGGCGCCGAACCTCGGGGTCGTAGAACTCACCCTGGCGTTACACCGGACATTTGATAGCCCTTGCGATAAGATTATCTGGGATGTCGGTCATCAGACATACGTACATAAGCTCTTAACCGGCCGATTAGATCGCTTTAAGACTATTCGTCAATATCACGGACTGTCCGGCTTTCCTAAACGGGCAGAAAGTGATTGCGATTGCTTTGAAACAGGTCATTCGAGCACATCCATTTCCGCTGCCGTTGGATTTGCCAAGGCACGAGATGTTTTGGGAGAGCGACACAACGTTGTGGCCGTAATCGGAGATGGAGCAATGACGGGCGGTATGGCTTTTGAGGCGTTAAATCATGCAGGACATGGTAAAACCAATCTCATTGTCGTCCTCAATGATAATGAAATGTCTATTTCCCCCAATGTAGGGGCCATGTCCTCGTATCTCAGTCGATTAAGGGCTGACCCACGGTACGATAAGCGAAAAGAAGATATTGAGTACCTATTAAAACGGATTCCAGTCATAGGAACACAAGTTGCTAAAGCGGTTGCTAAAGCCAAAGATAGTTTAAAATACCTTTTGGTTCCTGGCTTGATTTTTGAGGAACTGGGCTTCACCTACTTGGGGCCGATTGATGGACATGATCAAGCCTTGGTTGAACAGCTTCTTAACCAAGCAAAGAATAAAAAGGGACCAGTACTTGTCCATGTCGTGACGCGTAAAGGAAAAGGGTACAAACCCGCAGAGGATAATCCAGATATCTTTCATGGGGTTGGCCCGTTTGATCCAGAAACAGGGAAAATTATTAAGAAATCGGCTCCACCGACCTATACTGCGGTTTTCGGGGAAACTCTGTGTTCTCTCGCTAAGGAAGATCCTAAGGTCGTGGCAATCAGTGCAGCTATGCCAGGTGGAACCGGTCTGAAAGGCTTTGTTGCTCAATTTCCAGATCGTTTTTATGACGTCGGAATTGCAGAACAACATGCCGTAACGTTTGCAGCGGGATTGGCATTTGGGGGCCTTAAACCTGTTGTCGCCATCTACTCAACTTTTTATCAGCGGGCCTATGACCAAGTACTGCACGATGTTTGTTTGCAGCAGGCAAATGTTGTCTTAGCGATCGATCGTGCTGGAGTTGTAGGGGATGACGGTCCGACACACCATGGAGTCTTTGATATTTCGATCTTTAGAATTATTCCTAATCTAATCTTTATGGCTCCAAAAGATGAAAACGAGTTGCGTCATATGCTCTATACAGCTCTTCAGCATCATGGGCCAGTGGCTTTGCGCTATCCAAGATCTGTGGGTCAAGGTGTGTCGATGGATGAGCCATTAAAAGAAATCCCAATAGGCAAAGCAGAAGTTATGCGCGAAGGTAAGGATGTAACTATCATTGGGATCGGACCCATAGTTAATACCTGTCTTCAGGCAGCTCAGGAGTTACGTCATCGCGGCGTGGAAGCTGCAGTCATTAACTTGCGTTTTATTAGCCCTCTCGATCGCGAAGTATTGTCACACTATGCACGGCTAACCAAGAAAATAATCACGGTCGAAGATCATATTCTCAAGGGTGGCATGGGAAGTGCTATTTTAGAACTTTTGGAAGAAGAAGGCATTAATGGAGTATCTCTTGAACGCATTGGCTATGACGGTTTCGTAGATCAGGGATCAATTTCCCAACTTCAGGGGGTTCATGGCTTATCGGTTAAGGGGATTGTTCACGCAGCAGAACGCTTGCGCCTGTTCCGCAACGCAGCGGAGGCCTATTAGTATTTGCCCACGGGCTACGGGGTAACACTTCCACTGAGGTGGGAGTCTCACGGAAGGGGCGAAAGGGATATTGGCTAAAGGGAAAGAACGTATTGATGTTTTAATGGTTAAAAACGGGTTAGCAACGAGCCGTGAAAAGGCGAAGGCCACGGTCATGGCTGGGATTGTATTTGTTAATGGACAACGCGTGGACAAGCCTGGCACTGAACTACCAGAAGATGTTTTGATCGAACTTAAGGGGCAAGCTTTGCCGTTTGTTTCTCGAGGAGGACTAAAACTAGCCAAAGCGGTAGAAGCCTTCTCTCTCCCCTTTAAGGATAAAGTGGTTGCGGACATAGGGGCTTCGACTGGCGGCTTCACTGATTGCGTCTTGCAAAACGGTGCAAAACGAGTTTATGCTGTGGACGTCGGGTATGGACAGTTGGATTGGAAGCTCCGTACGGATGCCCGTGTGGTCTCTATGGAACGAGTGAATGCCCGCTATCTAAATAAAGATTCTCTGCCTGAGCAAGTAGACTGGATTGTTTCAGATGTAGCATTTATCTCCATTACTAAGATATTCTCAGCCATGCTTGCTATTCTTAAAGAAGACGGGCAGGTGCTGTCTTTGATAAAGCCCCAGTTCGAAGCCGGACGTGAACATGTGGGCAAAAAAGGTGTCGTAAAAGATATCTTGGTCCATAAACAGGTGTTGGAGTTTGTCCTCGGCCAAGCAGAAAATGTTGGCTTTCAAGTTTTAGGCTTGGATTATTCTCCAATACGCGGTCCAGAAGGAAATATTGAATATCTAGCTTGGCTGGGTTTGCAAAAGAGTCCTGGGATAGATTGGCATATAGAGCTTGAGCGCGTTGTTCAAAATGCTCAGAAAGAGACGGGTTAACGAATGGAAAGAGTCGTTGGATTATGGCTCCACATGAGTAAACCAGAAGCCCAGACGTTCAGCCTCCGGATTAGATCTTGGTTTGAGGACCGTGGATGGAGCGTTCTAACAGAGTGGAAAGATATTATTGAACGTCGAGCACAATTTCTTATTTCCTTAGGTGGAGATGGGACGCTTCTTCAAGCAGCGCGAGAAGGAGCCTCGTTTGGGATCCCGGTTTTAGGGGTGAATTTCGGAAAGTTAGGCTTTTTGTGTGAAATAGAGAAGGAAGACGTTTTCAGTGCCTTAGAAAAGGTTCTCAGTGGTGACTATATAATTCAAGAACGATTGATGTTGAGTGCCGTTGTTAAGCGTGCTAGCGTGGAGGATTTAACTCACCTCGTTTTAAATGATGTGGTATTTTCTCGAGAGAGCACCGACTCGGTCATCACGCTTCAAGCAAATTTGTCAGGAGAACCCACCATAAGTTACCCGGCTGATGGGTTAATAGTTGCGACTCCGACGGGTTCTACAGCCTATTCGCTTTCGGCTGGTGGACCTATTGTTAGTCCTAATGTTCAAGCAATATTGCTGACGCCCTTGGCCGCACATTCCTTGTCTGCACGTCCTGTAGTTGTCTCGGATTTGGAAGAGTTGGAAATCATTTTAGTGAGCGGTGAGCAATGCATGGTGACCTTCGATGGACGGAATAGCGTCAGGATTTGTCCAGGAGAAACAGTCATTATCAATACTGCTAAGGTGAAAGCTAAACTAATTCGGTTAGGAAGTCGAAGCTTTCCCCAAGTGGTCCGCGAGAAGTTGAGAGATCGTTGGCATGAGTAATATCGAGGTTCGATAAAGGGGAGGCCTAGTAATGAAAGCACGACGCCAGATGAAGGTTCAGGAAATTATCACCAAGGAGATTGTTCGTACTCAGGAAGATCTTGCAGAGAAATTGCACCTCGCAGGCTTTGATGTCACTCAGGCGACGGTCTCCCGAGATATTAAGGAAATGGGCCTCATTAAAGTCCCAAGTGCAGGTGACGAATACCGCTATGCTGTAGCGACAGAAGTGCATCCGAATAACCGGCAAGATCGCCTCAAGCGTGTACTTCGCGAAACCGTGGTTTCTATTAATGACACAGAAAGCCTAGTTGTGATTCGAACAATTCCAGGAAATGCTCATGCCCTAGCAGCAGTCCTAGATAATAGCAATTGGGAGGAGATCATCGGCACAGTAGCAGGGGATGACACGATTCTTCTGGTTATCAAGCCAAAAGAAGCGGTTTCGACGGTCTTAAAGCGAATTACCACCTTGCTTGGATAGGAGGGGCATTATGCTAGCAGAGTTGAACGTTGAAAATTTCGGCCTAATGGAAGCAGTACGCTTGAAGTTCAACCGTGGATTAACAGTATTCACGGGAGAAACTGGTGCAGGAAAATCAATGCTGATCGACGCGCTTGGGGTTCTCTTGGGTGGACGGGCCAGTGCAGATCTTATACGGCATGGGGAAGCACAGGCGCGGGTTGAAGGGATCTTCGAAGATCTTGTCCCAGAATCCTTAATACGGCTTGAATTAGCAGGATACCCCGTAGAAGATGGCCAATTAGTACTCTATCGAGAAATGAATATCTCAGGAAAAAACATCTGCCGCCTTCAGGGTCGGACAATTCCGTTGACCCTCTATCGTTCACTTTGTGAAGGACTTGTGGATATTCACGGACAGATAGACCATCTGTCTCTCTTTCGCCCAGAAACCCATAGAGATCTATTGGATGCGCTAGGCGGCCTTAATGCCGAGGTCATCTCAGTCAATGACGCCGCCAAAGCTTATCATGCAATTATCCGCAAGGAACGGGAGTTATCTATTTCCGAAGAAGAACGTCAAAAGAGAGAAGAAATTCTTCGTTATCAAATTGAGGAAATCGATATGATTAACCCACTCCTCGGAGAAGAGGCGGCACTCACACAGGAGAAGAAACGTTTAACTAATGCAGAACGTATTACAAATTTGGTATCAGAAGCCTACCTCGCGCTTTACGAGGGTTCAGCAGGCAAGCTCGCCGTGTTTGACCTCTTAGGACAAGCACGTAAAGCCCTTCAAGAACTGGCTAGACTGGATGAGGAGTTTAATGTCATTGATCAAGTCGAATCCGTCTATTATGCTGTTGAAGACTTGGCCGATCAAGTACGAGTATATAAGGATAACTTTGACTCTGAACCAGGTAGGCTCGACCAGATTGAAGAGCGGCTAATTCAATTAAATAGGCTCAGAAAATATGGGGCAAGCTTGAATGACGTTTTCGATAAGCGGTTGAGCATGCTTGCAGAACTGGATAAAATCACTCATATTCAGGAACAATTTGAAACAATTCATAAAGAAAAGAAATTGACAATCCTTGCTTATAAAACGGTTTCTGAGCAGCTCAGTCAGAAGCGGCTAAAAATAGCCGAACGTATCGAAAGTGGGCTAACCCTTGAACTTGCAGATCTGAGCTTGGAACGCAGTCGGTTTGAAGTTCGGTTTGTGCCGAACGCGGAGCCAACAACCGGTGGAGCAGAAATGGTAGAATTCTATTTCTCGGCCAATCTTGGAGAACCACCTAAACCTTTGGTAAAGGTCGCTTCAGGAGGAGAGATGTCACGCTTAATGTTGGCGCTCAAAAGTTTACTGGCTAAAGTAGAGTCTGTAGGAACTTTCATCTTTGATGAGGTTGACAGCGGGGTTGGCGGTAGGACAATTCATAAAGTAGGGGAGAAACTAGCGAAAATTTCCCATAGTAAACAGGTTTTTTGCATTACTCATGCAGCGCAAGTGGCAGCTTTTGCTGATGTTCATTATGGCATCGTTAAAGAAGTGAAGGGCGAAAGGACACGGACGATGGTTCAACTATTGCCAGAGTCCGAGCGTATAGAGGAGCTCGCCCGAATGCTTGGAGGCGGGGAAGTAGAAATTACACGTAAACACGCTCAGGAATTATGGCAGCGGTCCGGACAACATAGGTGAACATTGGGTTTGCCAATTCGTTATAAATATATAATTTAAATATGTGATTTCTGATGGTTTAAAAGACTGCAAACGAATTATGCAGTCTTTTTTATGTCTTAATTGGCAATGTTTTTGAAAATTTGGAACGTATTTTACAGGATGAAACTCATCAGATTTGGTTAATTTAACATAGAATTCACTTAAACTTATTACACGCTCTAAATGAGGGAAAAGGAAGAAAAATGGGGAGAAATAGAGTGGAGGATGATAAGAAAGTGAAACAAAAAACAGTACTATTTTTTGTCAGTCTCTTGTTCTGGACCTTCTTGAGTTTCAATCCAAATTTTCAACAATTAGTAAAATTTCCAGATCCTTATCTTATCAGTAAAGAACAACTTCAATTAAATGGTGTTTGGTCCAAACTTGTGAAGGTAGAACAAGAGTCATCAAATCAAATTGTTACTGTATCATCCACGATGTCTAAACCACTAGGCTCGGAAAAACTGGAAGTGTCGTACAAACTTTTTGGGATTTTCCCTATAAGATCTGGCGAAGTCGAAGTAATGAACCCTATAAAATTAATACCTGGTGGGCAATCAATTGGTGTAACTCTTCAAACAAAAGGTGTTATGGTGGTCGGGCAGGCGCCAGTAGTAGACGAGACAGGAAAAAAAATATTTCCTGCCAAAGAAGCTGGAATAGAAGTTGGAGATATCCTATTAAAGATTAATAATTTAGATGTTCGCACAGATCAGGAAGTATCCAATGCCATTAATCTCGCTGGAGAACAAAAAGGAAATGCTAGTGTAAAATACAAGCATAATGACCAAATTATAGAAAAAATTGTGAAACCAATTTTTTGTGTTGAGACAGGTCGATATCGCATGGGTTTATTTGTTCGAGATGAAGCTGCAGGTGTTGGAACCCTTTCCTTTTTAGACCCAATTTCAATGCAATATGGTGCACTGGGGCATGTGATCACGGATGCAGATACAAATCAGAAGATTGAAGTATACAACGGGAAAATCATTGCATCTACAATTTATGCCATCGAGAAAGGGAAACGAGGTCATCCCGGTGAAAAAATTGGATCGTTTGTTAATAATTCACCCTTTACAGGGACGATTGAAAAGAATACTTTAACGGGTATTTTTGGTTCTATGAGTGGTCAAGTAGTGAACCCCTATTTCAAAGAAGCAATTCCAGTTGGATGGGAATCTGAAGTTAAGGTTGGTTCTGCAAAAATCTATACTGTAATTCAGGGAGAAAAAATTGAGGAGTTTGAAGTAAATATTGATCGCGTCATGCATAATAGAACTGACAGTAAAAACATGATTATTAGAGTAACTGATCCAAGACTACTGGAGGCAACTGGTGGTATCATCCAAGGCATGAGTGGAAGTCCTATTGTGCAAGATGGTAAAATTATTGGAGCGGTAACGCACGTTTTTGTCAATGATAGTCAACGTGGATATGGTGTGTTTATCCAAAATATGATCAATGAAACTAGCCAAATTGCAAAAAATAAAGCGGCTTAGACATTTATAAAATAATTAAAAATATAAAAAGAGTAGCTTATAAAAAAAAGCTGCTCTTTTTTTATATAAACTATAATTTTTACCAATATAAAAGAAGGAGTATAGAAAACTATTGTCGAAATAATAAAATTAATATGTCATAAATGAGGAGGATCCTGGGAAATGCAAAGGCCTATACGAGTCTTATTGGCAGATGACAACCGGGAATTTGTCGAGATAGTCAAAGAATTTATTGAACGTCAAGAGGATATGACATTAGTTGGAGTAGCGTATCATGGGAATGAGGCTTTAGAACTAATTGCTCGGGAAGAACCTCATGTTGTGCTATTAGACATTATTATGCCCCATCTTGATGGTTTGGGTGTTCTAGAAAAACTTCAAAATGCGTCTCAGAGACCTAAAATTATTATACTAACCGCGTTTGGACAGGAATCAATGACCCACAGAGCGGTCAGCCTTGGAGCGAATTACTATATTCTAAAACCGTTTGATTTGGAGACATTAGGTAAACGAATTCGCCAATTACAAGATGATTTCTCGGATTCATATAACGGGGTACAACAATCGAATTCGGGATCAAATGGGAGAAATATGTCCAATTCCCAATTCTCAAATGGTATCTTACCACCGACGACGAAAAATCATGAAGTTGAAGTCACGCGAATGATTCATCAAATGGGGGTACCGGCACATGTCAAAGGGTATCAGTATTTGCGGGATGCAATCGTCAGCGTAGTTCTTGATGTATCGTTACTTGGCGCTGTAACCAAGGAGCTTTATCCTATGATCGCAGTCAAATATCAAACCACCCCAAGCCGTGTTGAACGTGCCATTCGTCATGCTATAGAATTGGCTTGGGATCGAGGAAACGTCGATTTCATGAATCATTTTTTTGGCTACACGATCAACGTGGATCGCGGTAAACCAACCAATTCGGAATTTGTGGCGATGGTTGCTGATAAATTGCGGATGTCAATGATTTATTAAGCGTTGGGGCTGCCAAGGGTTTCAGGGTTTTAAAAATGGAAGGTATAGCGACTAACTATTAAAAATTGTTATAGAAACTTATTCTATAGCGACTAACTAGTATAGTTTATCGCTATAAACATCTTGTCCGCAAACATCTCTATAGTAAAAAACTTGGAGGTGTTTTTGTCATGAAATTAACCCGATTTGACATGAGTATCGAAGAATTCATGCTTCATTGCTCCAGTAAAAATCTTTCGAAGAAGACAATGTTGGCATGACCCAACACGTTCTGTAAATGGAAAAACTCTATACAATACGCCTAAACTTCTACAGTAGGCGTATTATATTATTTATTGATATTCTCACAGGAAGTGGCTATAATAAGAACAAGAGTTCTATTAATGCAGAATACATGTACTGTGAGGCGAATGAGATGACGGATATATGCGTTGATTGCAAACGAAAGACTTATTGCTTAGAACCATGTGAAAGATATTTAATCTATCATGACAAATGCCCTGTGTGCCAAAACAAACTCATCCGTAATGGTGGATGTACTGAGTGCATAACTGGTGATTGGGCGAAGTGTGGTTAACATGAAATGACTAAACGAATCATATTTCATATTGATGTAAATTCAGCTTACTTATCCTGGGAAGCCGCCCATAGGCTTCAGCATGGTGACCCATTAGATTTAAGAACAGTACCTTCTGTAGTTGGTGGAGACCCAGTTACGAGACACGGAATAGTTCTAACAAAATCAATCCCTGCTAAGAAGTGTGGTATTGAAACAGGAGAAAGTATCTTCAGCGCAAGTGCTAAATGTCCTGAACTAATTGTTGTCCGACCAAATTATTCTTTGTATATGCAGTGTAGTAAAGCATTTGGTGATATTCTCCGTGAGTATTCCCCTTTGGTTGAACAGTATAGCATTGATGAATACTTTGTGGATTTCTCTAACATGGAAAGACTATATAAAGACCCCGTGGAAACAGCTTATAATATAAAAGACCGTATTAGAAATACCCTCGGTTTTAGTTGTAATGTTGGGATTAGTACGAACAAAATACTGGCCAAGATGGCATCAGAGCTAAATAAGCCTGATAAGGTTCATACTATTTTCCCGGACGAGATCGCTGAGAAGATGTGGGTTCTGCCTATAGAGGAACTATTTATGGTCGGTCGGGCAACTGCCAAGAAATTGAGGAGTAGAGCAATTACTACCATAGGCGATTTGGCACACTACGACCCTCAGATCATCAAGCTATTCCTAAAGAGCCATGGCACGTTGGTCTGGAATTATGCTAATGGAATTGAATGCAGTCCAGTTAGAGAAAATCGCAGACCCATGATAAAAGGTATTGGTAACTCCACGACAGTGGCTTTTGATGTTGAGGATAAAAGGACTGCACATTTGGTACTGTTGTCATTGACGGAGACTGTTTCAGCAAGGTTAAGGCAATCAGGCTATTGCGCTAGGCTGGTTTCCGTTTCACTAAGAACGAATGAGTTTTATAATTGTTCGCACCAGAGGAAGATTAACTCTGCTATCGATTGTACAAATGCTATTCATGAGGTTGCCTGCGAACTGTTTGATGAGCTTTGGAAGGGCCAACCTGTTCGTCATTTGGGAGTACGCGTCTCGGAATTATGTCTAGATGATTTTAGGCAATTATCATTATTTGAGAAAGATTATGAGAAACAGAGAATGGTTGACAGGACTGTAGATGCAATTCGAGAGCGATTTGGAAATGGTTCGGTGTTCAGATCATCATTTTTAGATAGCGGTGTAAGATTTGCAACAGGGGGAACTGTCGATGATGAGGAATATCCTATGATGTCTAGTATATTGTAACTGATAAAAAGATAGTCGCGACTAAAAGTAAGGATTTCCATTTTGGAGTTGAAATAATTACATACATCCATGTTCAAGGTTTTGCTAATGGTGATTCATTAAGAGCAAAGACAGAGACAACTATTGAACGATTAGAGCAACTTCCAGGATTTGAAGACTGCCCTTTTAAATATTTTTACATTTGAGAGTAGGAACTAGATATAGACCATTGAACTGAGGGCTTAGTTAAGGGGGGAATGTATGAGATAATCAGAGGATTGAAAAGATTACATTAACAGCGGTAGAAACAAACACAAATGCAATTCAATTATATAAAAGATTTGGATTTATAGAAGAAGGATTATTAATAAAGGACCGAATACATAAAGATGGTAAGTATTATAATACTGTTATTATGGGAAGATTCAGGCCTTAAACTTCCGCTAATTCTTATACCGGTTAGGCTACTAAGTTATAACAAATCTGGGTAGAGTCATAATAAGTAGGACAACTGGAGGTTCACTAAATGGGAGTTTAGCGAAGGTCAAGCGGAGTTTGCTGCGTATAAATTAGAAAATGCGTCTCGGCTTCTGACCTTGAGACGCATTTCTAGTAATTGTTATAAGTTTGGTTTTATTTATTAGTGTTAACTGCATTATCCCTAAAAAGAAAAGAGATAGAGTAAAGACCCGCAAGACCAACTATGGCAAAAATTAACCTGCTTAACATTGATGAAGCTCTCAACGTGTCTCCACCAAAAATAGCAGCCACAAGGTCCCATTGAAAGATACCAACCAACAACCAATTTAGGGCTCCGACAATTACAAGTATTAAAGCAGTTTTTGACAACCAATCCATTATAAAGCCTCCTAATAATATTTATCTCTGTTATTATTGAATAAAATTAAATATTTTATACATTAGTGGGTCTGTCACATTTCAAAGGAAGGTGAAATTGAACAACGGACTTAATCTATGCATCAACACCTTCGCTAAAGACCTATATTTTGAACCTATCTTTGAAGCTTTTAACTTTCGTTAATTGTGTCAACCCAGACTGGCCACCACGCATGGTTGTTTTTAGCATGAAGTTGGCTCAAGCTGGGCGTTTTCGTCTAGGCAGGACAATGGATGATGAAGAATATCCCATGATGTCGAGTCTCTTGTAGTCACAGTAGTCCTGATATAAAAAATACTGATTGTATCCATAGCGATCCCCTATAGACAAATATTTAACACAGTGATAATCTTTACTTGTGATAGTGAAAAGAGTTGCAAAGGCGGTGAATTAGTCAACAAGACTAAATCTTGGTATTTATCCAAATTAAATTAAAAGATAGGAGAGGGTGCAAGATGGTTATTACCACGTACGCCTGTCCTCTTTGTCAGAGGGCGTATGATAGTAAGGGAGATGTCAAAATAGGAGAGTCCTGTTGTGCAAAAAAATCTGAGGAAATTAGCATTTTGGGTTTGACTAAACGAACCTATAACATCCTGAAAATTGCCGGAATCGATACTGTTGATGAGGCCCGCTCGGCAACAGAAAGCGATCTATTAACACTAAAAGGCTTTGGTCAAGCAAGCTTACACGAATTACAGTATAAATTACAGCCCTTTGGAGGCTATGCTAGAAACAAGTAAGAAAAAATATGTACTGTTGATTTAACAAGGTTTGGCAAGGGGTGATAGCTCAATTTGCGTTTTGAAATTGCTGTCATAAATAAAAGCTCATTGGTGGGCGCATCGTAAAGCTGGATGAGGGGATTGAGGGACTCATCAAGTAGGAACGAGCGCTCATTATTTTTTTCAACCCCCTCAATTAAGTAATCTTCTGCGTATTAAGATATAAAGATATTCCTCGAATCTCATAAATGGTGCTGAAGTATCTTATCTAGAAAAAGGAGATTGAAAATGCAGACTGATTTGTTGCAAGAGATTGAGGATGTACGCAGAAGATTAAACGCTTTTGTATCTGCAAAAAGTTTGGTCGTCCATGAAGTAATAAAGCTTAGTCAAAAGCTCGATCGTCTAATTGTTCAATATTATCGATACACAGAAAGCTAAAACTACAATGTTCTTTTACATTGTTTAAAACTTAGATGTTATATAATGAAAAAAATTATAACTATAAATAGTAAAATAATTCAAAATGCTATTTAAATGTAAAAGAGCTGTTTTAATTGACTTATATGAATTGTTATGATATTCTTATCACATGTATTTTGTAGCTATAGATAAAATAAGTGCGGAAAATCTTGTCCCATAAACAAGGCAAGCCTATGGGACATTGCGCAAAAGATCCCCGGACGCGGGGGTCTTTTTAAATGTGTAAAAATTGATATCATTTCCACTTATTCGGGAGATTGACTTGTCTATTAAATTATCATAAGCTAAATAGACGGGTCTCATCGGAAGGGGTAAGGGATTGTTTATATGACAGAATATGAGGAACTAAAGGGTAAAGTCAATACACTTCAAGAGATTCGGATTCTTCTTACGGCCATTATTGACTCAACTCAGGATGCTATCTCAGTGGTGGATGAAAATGGACTTGGAATATTAATCAATCCTGCCTACACCCGCTTGACTGGCTTGACTGCAGAAGACGTCATTGGCAAACCCCCTACAGTGGACATTGCTGAAGGTGAGAGTATGCATATCCAAGTATTACGAACCCGTCATGCAGTTAAAGGCGTTTCTATGAAAGTAGGTCCTAAACGTAAAGAAGTGATCGTCAATGTTGCACCAATTATTGTTTCAGGTCAGTTGCGAGGAACGGTCGGCGTGCTTCATGACATATCTGAGATTCATAGACTTTCCGAGGAATTAGAAAGGGCAAAACGATTAATTCGTCATTTGGAAGCAAAATATACGTTTAGTGATATCGTAGGTGACAGTGAAGCCATTAAGACAACGATTGAACAAGCGGTTCGGGCAGCAGTGACACCTGCTACGGTACTTTTGCGGGGAGAAAGCGGGACTGGCAAAGAACTGTTCGCTCATGCCATTCACCGCTCAAGTGAACGACAAAAGGGACAATTTATCCGAGTTAATTGTGCTGCCTTAGCAGATAGCCTTTTGGAGAGCGAGCTGTTTGGTTATGTTGAAGGGGCTTTTACTGGAGCCAAACGTGGTGGAAAGGTAGGCCTTTTTGAAGAAGCAAATGGGGGCACTATCTTTCTTGATGAGATTGGAGAAATCAGTCAAAACCTGCAATCAAAACTCTTACGTGTTCTGCAAGAACGAGAAATCGTAAAAGTTGGAGATAACCGTTCCTTTAATGTGGATGTTAGAGTCATTGCAGCTACAAATGCAAATCTAGAAGAGGCGTTACGAGCAGGTAGATTCCGTGAAGATTTGTACTATCGTTTAAACGTGATACCCATTATCATTCCCCCCTTAAGACAACGCCAAGCCGATATTCCCTTACTGGTCCACCGTCTCATTGGGAGCTTTAATCAGGACTACGGTCGGGGAGTCGAGCGGGTCACTGAGGAGGCATTGCAAATTTTGATGGGGTATCATTGGCCGGGGAATGTACGTGAATTAGAAAATATTTTGGGTCGTGCAATTATCAACATGCGAATTGGTGAAACTGTTGTGGAGAAACATCATCTTCCAGTGATGACCTTTCCTATTGCCAAGGATTCTGATTCTGAGACGTATTGTATCGACCCAGCAGAGTCCACAAAGCCTTTGGAAGAAGGAGGATTTGATGCATTACAGCGGCAGTGGGAACGTGCCCTCCTACTAGACACTTTACAAAAAACTGGGGGGAATAAAACGAAGGCAGCCCAGCAACTAAAAATGTCGATTCGTAATTTTTACTACAAACTTGAACGACATGGATTAATCTAGAAAAAGATGCTTGCAAAATTTTGCAAGCATCTTTTTGCGTACTGTGAAAGATAATGCACAGTTGGACAGTTTGGTAGCGATAGAATATGACCCTAAATGCATGGGCAAACAAAGTGTTATGTGAATAGATCTTGAAAAATCAGATAATTCAAACATAAAATAAATTTCTGCTTCTAAACTGACAATTCTCAAAAATATGGCGCTCGAATTGCATAACTATAGAGTGTGGTGTTAAAGGACATAATTATCTAGTAGAGATCTAAGGAGGATGTATATGAAAATTTTTGAATATCTACAAAAGTATGATTACGAACAGCTGGTAATATGTCAGGATCAGACCTCGGGACTAAAAGCAATTATATGTATTCATGATACTACTTTGGGGCCAGCACTTGGCGGAACGCGAATGTGGAATTATGACTGTGAAGAAGATGCAATCCTTGATGCCTTGCGGCTGGCTCGGGGAATGACGTATAAAAATGCAGCAGCAGGTCTTAATCTTGGCGGCGGAAAAACAGTGATCATCGGTGACTCACGCACACAAAAAAGCGAAGAATTATTTCGTGCTTTTGGACGTTATGTTCAATCTTTGAGTGGACGTTATATCACGGCTGAAGATGTTGGAACAACTGTTCGTGATATGGACTGGGTACATCTGGAGACGAAGTTTGTGACAGGCGTGTCCTCTTCCTGTGGTGCTTCGGGGGATCCTTCCCCTATGACAGCTCGTGGAGTATGGCGGGGAATGAAAGCAGCTGCCAAGGAAGCCTACGGGAGCGACTCTTTGAATGGGAAAACGGTTGCTATTCAAGGTCTGGGACATGTCGGCTATTACTTGGCAAAACACTTGCATGAAGAGGGTGCAAAGCTCATTGTCACGGATATTCATGAGGATGTCATAAAACGTGTTGTTGACGAAATGGGAGCCAAAGTGGTCGGATGTGAAGAAATCTTTGGAGTTGACGCAGATATATTCGCGCCCTGTGCAATGGGGGCAGTAATAAACGATGAAACAATTCCCCAATTTAAGTTTAGAATAATTGCCGGTGCTGCAAATAACATATTGAAAGAGGATCGTCATGGAGATAAGTTGCATGAGCTTGGAATTCTTTATGCACCTGACTATGTGATTAATTCCGGCGGTGTCATTAATGTCGCCGATGAATTGGAAGGGTATAATTATGAGAGAGCCCTTGCAAAAATTGAAATGGTCTATGATAATGTGGCAAAAGTCATTGAAATCGCAAAAAGGGATAAGATCCCTACCTACAAAGCCGCGGATCGTATGGCTGAAGAGCGGATTGAGAAGATTGGAAGAGTTCGTTCAAACTATTTGAGATAGTTATCTTTAACGTTGTTAAAATCTTTGATAAATAGAAGAAGGTCAAGTCTTCCAAATAGATCCTTCTTTAACATTGTCACAAATAAGGAGGGACAAAGAATGCTGAAAGTTGAGTTCGATGAAGACCGCTGTAAAGGGTGTGAACTCTGTACAGATGCCTGTCCGAAAAATATCGTTATCATGGCCGATCATTTTAATGCAATGGGCTTTCATCCAGCTACAGTGATTGAGCAAGAAAAATGTATTTCTTGCGCCTTCTGCGCCAGAATGTGCCCTGATGTGGTCATCACTGTACGAAAGGAGGAGAAAAAGTAATGGCAAAGGTACTTATGAAAGGAAATGAGGCTTTAGCGGAGGCGGCGATTCGCGCTGGCTGTCGTTATTTCTTCGGGTACCCCATTACCCCGCAAAATGAAATACCACAGTATCTCTCTAAGCACCTTCCAGAAGTCGGGGGTGTGTTTCTTCAGGCAGAGTCTGAAATAGCAGCGATTAACATGGTCTACGGGGCAGCAGGGTGCGGAGCACGCGTTATGACCTCCTCATCAGGCCCGGGGATCAGCCTTAAACAGGAGGGCATCACCTACATTGCTGGTGCAGAACTCCCGTGCGTCATTGTCAATATGCAGCGAGGAGGACCGGGCCTTGGTAGTATTCAACCTGCTCAATCGGATTATTTTCAAGCAGTCAAAGGTGGCGGCCATGGGGATTATAAAATGCTCGTTCTAGCTCCGGCAACCATTCAAGAAATGGTTGATCTAATGGGGAAGGCCTTCGACTTAGCAGATGAATATCGCAATCCAGTTATGATCCTGGGGGATGGCATACTTGGACAAATGATGGAAGGCGTGGAATTCCCAGCCGATGAAACTCCAACGACGTTAGCTGACAAACCGTGGGCGACGACTGGAGCTAAAGGTCGTAAACCAAATGTAATCAACTCATTATTCCTTGACCCGGTAGAACTTGAGAAACATAATCATCACCTTCAACGTAAATATGATCGCATGTCTAAAGAAGTCCTTTGGGAAAACTATCAGACGGATGATGCGGAACTGGTGTTAGTTGGATATGGTTCCTCGGCTAGAATTGCCAAGGCAGCTGTGGATCAAGCAAGAGTCTTAGGGATCAAGGCAGGGTTATTTCGTCCGATTACCTTATTCCCATTTCCGAAAGAGGCTCTTCAGGCGGCTTGTAAACAAGCAAACCACGTGCTTACTGTGGAGATGAGTATGGGGCAGTTGGTGGAAGACGTTCGTTATAACCTAGAGTTTAAAGTTCCCGTGCATTTCTATGGGCGCTCGGGAGGTATGGTTCCCACCACCCGAGCTGTTCTGGAAGAAATCCAACGCTGGGTCAAAAGCGGGGAGGAAAACCAATGATCACAGTTTTTGAACGCCCTAAAGCCCTGACCGCTGTCAAAACTCATTACTGTCCAGGGTGTACACATGGGATCATTCACCGACTGGTTGCGGAAGTGCTTGATGAACTGGGAGTACAGGAAGAAACCATCGGCGTATCTCCGGTAGGCTGCGCTGTCTTGGCCTATAACTACTTTAATGTTGATATGCAAGAAGCAGCCCATGGCCGAGCGCCAGCTGTTGCCACGGGAATCAAACGAGTTCATCCTAACAAGATAGTGTTTACTTATCAGGGGGATGGTGATCTGGCTTCCATTGGTACTGCTGAAATTGTGCATGCTGCTGCCAGAGGTGAGAAGATTACGACGATCTTTGTCAATAATTCCACGTATGGTATGACGGGTGGACAGATGGCCCCTACGACACTGGTCGGTCAAGTGAGTACCACGTCCCCTAAGGGGAGAGACGCTGCTATCCAAGGATACCCGCTGCGTGTGACCGAGATGCTCGCTACAATAGAAGGAGCGGCATATATTGCAAGGGTCTCCGTACACAACCCTCAAGAAGTCGCCAAAGCGAAGAAGGCAATTAAAACAGCTTTCGAATTGCAAATCGCAGGGCGTGGGTTTACGTTAGTAGAGGTCCTATCGACCTGTCCAACGAACTCCGGGTACACGCCTAAGGAAGCATTAAAATGGTTAGTCGATAATATGATTCCGGTATTTCCGCTTGGCGTCAAAAAAACGCTAGAGGAGGAGAAGACTTAATGCTACAAGAAATTATCCTAGCCGGCTTTGGAGGTCAAGGGGTAATGTCCATGGGACAACTTCTTGCTTATGCTGGGCTCGTAGAAGATAAACATGTGAGTTGGATTCCTTCCTACGGACCGGAAATGCGAGGAGGAACGGCCAATTGTTCCGTCACCATCTCGGATGTAGCGGTGAGCTCACCGATTATCACAGAACCAGATACGTTGATTGTATTAAACCGTCCATCCTTGGAAAAGTTCGAAAAAGATGTCAAACCCGGTGGCTGGCTCCTCATTAATTCTTCCTTAATTGACATTGAACCTAAGCGGCAAGATCTTTTTGTTCTAAAAATACCAGCAACGGAGCTCGCCAACGAGAAATTGGGAAACTCCCGAGTTTCCAACATGATTATTCTCGGTGCCTTTGTGGGACTAACCGGGGCGGTAACGATTGACTCAGTGATTGGGGCTTTGAGGAAAGTTCTTCCAGAATATCGATATAATCTTATCCCGCTTAATCGGCAAGCTTTAGAGATTGGGATTGAGTTAGCGAAGGAATATAATTCCTGACCATTGAGTAATGTGATGGTTGTAGACACAAAAAATAGTAATCGTTTTAGGGGGCAATTTGTGAATTGCCCCCTGGGTTCCGTTATAAATTTTTGTCTTTAGTTCTAAATATAGGGTAAAATAACTGCACAGATTATATTTTTTGAAAGAGGTAAACACATGGAAGAGCAAAACCAACAGGAAGAGCGCATCGAAGGCGAAGTGATTTTTAAGGGGCGATTACTTTGCGTGGAACGAGACACGGTTCGATTGCCCAATGGACTTACTACGTCTCGTGAAGTTGTCAGACATCCAGGAGCAGTCGGGATCATTGCTTTGATGGATCAACAGATCCTCCTGGTAAAGCAATACCGTTATGCTATCGCGCAAAAAACCTTGGAAATCCCAGCAGGAAAACTTGATCCTCAGGAACCCCCCCTAGACTGTGCTTTGAGAGAACTTCGTGAAGAAACGGGGTACCGAGGGACGATGGAACATATCAGTACCTTTTATACCACGCCAGGTTTTTCAGATGAAGTAATGCATCTATTCCTCGCTCAGGATTTGGTCTGGGATCCGCTGACTCAAGATGAGGACGAATTCATAGAGGTGGAAAGAATCCCTTGGGATGAGGCTGTACAAAGGGCGCAACAGAACGATTTTAAAGACGCTAAAACTGTACTTGGGATTTTGCTCGTCAAGGGGCGAATGGGATAATTTTTGGTGACAAAAAGTCGAAAGAGGTATAGAGGGGGTGTGTATACGAGTTATAGATTATAGAGTTATAGAGTAATGGACATACTTTCCTCATCTGTGGAATAAAATTCCATAGTATGTACGGGGAGGGATGCTAGGGATGAGGAAAAAACTTGGCGAACACATTCGTCAATATTGGGTCATTTATCTCACGCTTTCGAGTGTCTATCTTGCAGGTGTGGTATTTGGAGCGGTGGGAGTCGGCGCCTTGGGAGTATCAGAAACCTCTCAATTGGGGAAATTTTTGGACACACTTTTAAAAAGCCAACCCAAAGCGCTTGATCCGATCTTCTTAGGGCAACTTGCTAGGGATATGTTTATTATGATGGCTGGAATCTGGATTTTAGGACTAACGATCATTGGGGCTCCTTTAATCTATCTCATTGTCTTCACTCGCGGATTTATTCTTGGGTTTACTGTCAGTTTTATCATTGGAGTGAAAGGGACGCTTGGTCTCGGTTTGATTCTAATGACCGTTCTTGTTCCCGCCTTCCTAGCTATTCCTTTACTGCTTCTCGGAGCAGGACTTGCTACTATTTTTTCTTTTCTGTTACTTCGAGGCAAAGCTAGAGGGGAATCGTTACGCAGAGAATTTCTATATTATACTGTTGCAGCAACGTTTGTTACGATTGGTGCAGTTGCCGTTGGCGTCGTGCAAGGATATTTTTCAATACTGGGAGTTCGTTTTTTTGGACTTTAGTAAACTCTCCAAGCTAAGGATGAACATCGAGACTTCGGTGGGAGTCTACCCCCACCGAAGCGAAGTACGGGGGACCACTCCCCCTTGTAGAAGTAGGAGTCTCACGATTGGATAAAATATTAATTGTAGATGCTTAGCCGTCGAATACATTAATTTGCTTGCGTATGTGTGAAGACTTGCATTATAATAACTAGACGAGGGTTTAATGATAAAGATTAAGATGGAGGTAGTATTATGCTGATTGGAATACCTAAAGAGATTAAGAACAATGAAAGTCGGGTAGCTATTACCCCAGCGGGTGTCCATGCTCTTACCTTGACTGGGCATCAAGTTGTTGTCGAAAAATCCGCAGGTGAAGGTAGTGGCTTTACCGATGAAGAGTATATCCACGAAGGTGCTCAGATTCTTGATACAGCAGAAGAGGTTTGGAATTCTGACATGGTTATAAAGGTTAAGGAACCGATAGCATGTGAATATTCATTTTTTAAGCCAGGGCAAATTTTATTTGCATATTTACATTTAGCAAAAGAACCGGAATTGACCAAAGCACTTATGGATAAACAAGTGGTGGCGATAGCGTACGAGACCATCCAATTAGATAATGGTTCATTGCCTTTGTTGATTCCAATGAGCGAAGTGGCAGGGCGGATGGCGATTCAAATCGGAGCCCAATTACTTGAAAAACCTTCTGGAGGAAAAGGGATCCTGCTGGGCGGGGTACCGGGTGTAACTCCTGCTAATGTCACCATTATTGGGGGCGGAATTGTAGGCATGAATGCGGCTAAAATGGCTATTGGCCTTGGCGCAAGAGTTACAATTGTTGAAAAGAGTGCACAGCGCTTAAGAGAAATCGATGATGCCTTTAACGGAAGGGTAAGAACCCTGATGTCCAATCCTTTTAATATCGCAGACAGTGTAGCTAAAGCGGATTTGTTGGTGGGAGCTGTACTGATCCCTGGTGCCCGTGCGCCTCATATAGTCACTGAAGAGATGGTGCAAGCAATGACGCCTGGCAGTGTCATCGTCGATGTTGCCATCGACCAAGGCGGTAGTATAGCAACTATTGACCGCGTGACAACCCACAGTGATCCCACATATATTAAATATGGGGTTGTTCACTACTCTGTAGCCAATATACCTGGGGCAGTTGCCCGGACGTCGACCTTTGCTTTGACAAATGTCACGCTAACTTATGCGTTGGATATCGCCAATAAAGGCTATTTTAAGGCAATCCAGGAAAACCGTTCGCTACGCAAAGGGATTAACGTTATTAACGGTAAGTTAACCTATAAAGCAGTCGCTGAAGGGCTTAATATTATGTATACACCGCTAGAGGAAGCTTTACTTTAAGTTAGGTCAGATCTTGAATTTTTAAGACTAAAGTGAAGATGCTTTATCTTTCGAGTGGAATCCGTTGATCGGGTTCCACTCGTTTTTTATAGGTCTTTCATATTTTAGGATAAGGACAATCGGGCAATGCATAGGTTTTAGAGATAGGGGGGAGCGCATTGCCAACAAAACGCTGGAGTGATTTTTTTCTTTACTTAGGAAGGGTATTTATCCTCCTTATAATACTTGCCATCCTGTTGCCAAAGATAGCTGCGGTGTGTAACAATTGGATGTCTTCACGCTTACATAATGAACAAAGACCGATCGGAAATCCACAGCGCGTTGAAGCGCCAGGGTGGAGCGAGTCTGTTATTCAGTTGCTCCCAATAACTAGAAAGAATGATAAATAAATAGTGGAAAAGGAAAATCTCCTTCCTGTGTAGAACGTCTCTAGGAAAGGGGGGAGAAACAGTGACCTCCAAGGAACAACTCCTGAAACAGTATATGATCTACCTAGATGTTGAACGAGGACTTTCTGGGAATACACGTCAGGCCTATGAGCGAGATCTGCGCCAACTAATCCTCTTCCTTACTCAACGGGGGACGGATTTTACCATATGTGAGGCTAATGATCTGTTTTTATTTCTTCTTCGATGGAAAGATGATGGGAAATCTCCTCGAAGTATTGCTCGTTGCAATGCAACGTTACGAGGACTTTTTGCGTTTCTGTTTGATGAAGGAATAAGAAAGGATAACCCCAGTACGTATTTAGTAACCCCAAAATTAAACCAACCACTTCCGAAGGTGTTGTCCGAAGCGACAATGGATAAACTGTTAGTAGCAGGGAATGAATCCGATCTTGCCCTAAGAGACATGGCGATGCTGGAGGTTCTATATAGTAGCGGCCTTCGTGTTTCTGAATTGATCGGACTGCGTGTGTCAGATGTGTCTTTGGAAGTCGGATATGTACGGTGTCTTGGCAAGGGAAATAAGGAGCGGATTATCCCATTAGGAGACCCAGCTGTGCGGGCTGTGGAGGTTTACATAAATTCCTTGCGAACGCGTTTGTGCGGAAAGCTGGAAAGCGATATTCTTTTTCTAAATGTTCATGGTCGCCCTCTCACGCGACAGGGGGTGGTTTATATCTTAAAAAAATGGGGTAAGGCCCATAACCTTGAGCGAACGATTTCGCCCCATATGTTTCGGCACAGTTTTGCTACTCATCTTCTAGATCACGGGGCAGACCTGCGTTCAGTCCAAGAAATGCTGGGACATGCGGATATCTCGACAACGCAAATTTATACGCATCTGACACGGAAGCGCTTGTTAGAAGTCTTTAAAAAGTCGCACCCACGAGCGGATTAAGAATAAGGGGTGAAAGGTAACATGCCACGGCGAGTTATTATCATAGTATTAGATAGTGTGGGAATCGGAGAAATGCCGGATGCAGGGGAATATGGGGACTTGGGGAGCCACACATTGGGTAACATCGCCCGTCTTCGGGGGGAACTCCATCTCCCACATCTTGAGAAACTTGGACTGGGGAATATTGACTCTATTCATGGAGTTCTAGCGCATCCAAGCCCAGAGAGTAATTATGGAAAAATGGCAGAACGGTCTGTGGGTAAGGATACTACAACTGGACATTGGGAGATGGCTGGGGTAATCTTGGACAGACCACTTCCGACCTTTCCCCAGGGCTTTCCTGTGGATTTTATTGAACGCTATGAATTAGCTATCGGGCGCAGGATAATCGGTAATGTTGTAGCCTCTGGGACTGAAATTATTCAACGTCTTGGAGCTGAACATGTTCGCACAGGCAAGCCCATTGTCTATACATCAGCAGATTCTGTATTCCAAGTGGCAGCCCACGAAGACGTTATTCCGCTGGCGGAATTGATACGCCTCTGTCAGATTGCACGAACAATGCTGACAGATGAGATGCAAGTTGGACGAGTAATTGCGCGGCCGTTTCTGGGAAAAACTGGACAATTTTATCGATCGCCAAATCGGCATGATTTTGCAATTGATCCTCCCCATAAAATTTTAATGGAATATGTGCAAGAACGCGGGCTTGAGGTCTGTGCAGTGGGGAAGATCCGTGATATTTATGCAGGTAGAGGAATAACTGACTTTGAAACTACCAAGGGGAATTTGGAGGGCGTGAAAAAGACCATAGACTATATGACTAAGGTGAAAACCGGTCTGATCATGACGAACCTTGTCGATTTTGATATGCTGTATGGCCACCGCAATAATGTGGAAGGATATGCGCGGGCCATAGAAGAATTTGATGAACGACTACCTGAAATCTATACTGCACTGCGCTCCGAAGATATGTTGATTATTACAGCTGACCATGGATGTGATCCCACCCTGCCTGGGTCGGATCATACCCGAGAATATGTTCCGTTACTTGTTTGCGGGCCAACCCTGAAAAAAGGGGTTAACCTAGGAGTCAGGTCAACCTTCGCAGATTTAGGGGCGACAGTGGCTGAATACTTAGGGACCGAGCCGATAGACAATGGGAAAAGCTTTTATTCAGAAATTAAAGGAGGATGAAGCGATGATATCGGAAAAAGGATATAATGTAAAACTGGCAGAAGCGCGAAGCTATCTTTTGGAGAAGGTCGATGTGTTACCAGAACTCGGTGTTATTTTGGGCTCAGGATTAGGTGCTTTCGCTGATCTTGTCGAAGAACAAGTGGTGATTCCCTATAAAGACATTCCGCACTTTCCAATTTCCACGGTCGAAGGGCATGCGGGGCAATTAGTTTTCGGTAAAGTGCATGGTCGCAAGGTCGTGGTCATGCAAGGGCGCTTTCATTATTACGAAGGGTACATGATGCAGGAAGTAACCTTCCCAATTCGAGTTATGCAAGTATTAGGAGTGACCGGTCTCATTGTCACGAACGCAGCTGGTGGGATAAATTCTGCTTTTCAAGCGGGCGACCTAGTTCTGATTAAAGATCATCTTAACTTGATGGGCGATAATCCGTTGCGGGGGGTGAATCTATCAAATTTGGGCCCACGTTTTCCGGACCTAAGCGAGGCGTATAATAGGGAATGGCGTCAAAAGGCCTTAGTACTCGCTAAAGAATTGGGCATTAATCCGCAGGAAGGGGTTTATGGGGCTGTGAGTGGCCCCAACTACGAGACCCCTGCCGAAATACAATATTTGCGTACGATTGGTGCTGATATGATCGGCATGAGTACTGTACCAGAAGTGATTGTAGCTAACCATGGAGGAATGAAAGTATTGGGCATCTCCTGTGTGACAAATATGGCGGCAGGCATCTCGGGGCAAAAACTCAGTCATGTGGAAGTCATGGAAACAGCGGAACGGGTTGAGAAACAATTTGTGCACTTTGTGCAGGCACTTGTAAAGGTGCTTTAGTGAACTCGTTTTAGCTAAAGTTGAACATCGAGACTTCTGTGACGAAAGCCTTACCAGTTCGTGCGATAGTTCCCAGTATCCTGGGTAAAAGAAAAGAGTGATTTCATATGCGTATGGTCGACCTGATCGAAAAGAAACGAGATGGAGACCCCCTTTCTAAGGCGGAAATTCAATTTATTATTAATGGCTATGTGCAGGGAGATATTCCAGATTATCAAATGTCAGCTTGGGCTATGGCAATCTATTTCAGGGGTATGTCGCTAGAAGAAACGGCCGAACTTACCCTGGCAATGGCCCAAAGCGGGGACCAACTGGATCTTTCCACCCTTGGAGGCCAGTTTGTGGATAAACACAGTACCGGAGGGGTGGGGGACAAGACGACCTTGCTCCTCGGACCGATGGTTGCGGCCTGCGGCGTACCTGTCGCTAAAATGTCCGGGAGAGGACTTGGACATACTGGCGGGACCATTGATAAACTCAATGCGGTGCCAGGTTTTCGGGTCGAGCTTTCGCAGGAGGAGTTTGTGGCACAAGTTCAGAAAATCGGTCTGTCTGTCATCGCTCAGACGGGAAACCTTGTCCCAGCCGATAAATTACTTTATGCTCTTCGTGATGTAACGGCAACAGTAAGTTCCATACCGCTGATTGCCTCTTCGGTGATGAGCAAGAAAATCGCTGCAGGGGCACAGGGGATTGTCCTAGATGTTAAGTACGGATCAGGGGCCTTTATGAAGACCGTAGAGGAAGCTCGGATGCTGGCAAAGACAATGGTGAATATTGGAAATACACTGGGACGTCAGACAATCGCCGTGTTGAGCAATATGAATCAACCACTTGGACGGGCAGTGGGAAATAGTCTAGAGATCCTTGAAGTAGCTGACGCACTACAGGGGAAAGGCCCAGTAGATTTAATGGAAGTCAGCATAGAGCTAGGTGCTTGGATGCTTGTAGCTGGGGACGCCGTACCTAATGTTGGAGCAGGGAAGGTATGTTTGCGTCAAAGCATAGAAAGTGGGGCGGCGTGGAACAAATTTCTCTCCTTCTTGACAGAGCAAGGTGGGGATGCTCAAGCGGTAGCTGAGCGTCGACTTCGGGTTGCACCGTGGAATCTTCCGATCCTCGCACAGGAAACCGGATATGTGCAATTGTTCGATGCGCATAAAGTCGGAATCTTAGCCATGGTACTCGGAGCGGGTCGTGTTACAAAAGCAAGCCCCATCGATTTAGGCGCTGGGGTTATTCTGACGCGTAAAGCCGGAGAGTGGGTGGAGGCAGGAGAACCTATCTTGCAATTATATGCTAGTAATAAAGAAATGTTGGAGGAGGGAATCAAGCTCGCTCAAAACATGGTCACGGTGGGAAGCGATGCCCCTGAGCTGCCACCACTCATTGAGGAAGTAATTCAGTAAGTAGACAGGGGGACGGTTCTCCTGTCTTTCTTGTCTTCAGACAGGAGAACCGTCCCCCTGTCTTCCCCTGTCTTTCCGGTGGGAAGCGATGCCCCTGAGCTACCACCGCTCATTGAGGAAGTAATTCAGTAGGGCGCGATAAGTAGACAAGAGAAGTATAATGCCAAATTGAAACAGGATGACCGACTATCATAAAATCCTTCTTCTGCTCGTATGCATATACGAGAAAGGGGCACGATGCATCGTACCCTACGGAGGGGGATTTTATTGATGGCGCGAGAGAAAAAGATATACCCTTTGGCCAAGGGGTTAACGACTCGGGATACATATGCAGTGCTTGGAGATGCTCAAAAATTCCAAAAACATAAACATGCCTGGAAGGTTTGGCGTACATTAAAAGAATTCGGGTGTGTTGCTTATCCAGTAGCAGAAAATTTACTGCGTCTAGACGGGAGCAAGGTTTATCTGAATTTAGATCAACTGAAAGATAAGGTAACAGTTGTTGTACCGTGCCTTTTCCCTGACAAACTCAAGTCTTTAGTACCCGACACAGTAGCTGCTGGAGCCTGCAAAATTTGGTTCCAAGAACAGACCTGGACTCAGGAGTATCAACAAGAATGTGACAGCTCAGGTATTGAGGTGGTACGTGGGTGCGTGCTTCGACACGTTATTTATTCTCCAATCAGTATGCGCTATTTGAGTCCTTGTTACTGGCACGGTTTAAGAGATGCTAAAGTGCCCGGGAAACAATTTAGGCGGTAGAGGGTGTAAATGATAAACTGACCAGCAAGATGAAAGCCTTTAGTTGCTAAAACCAAAGGCTTTCATCTATATAGCGACGTTTAATGAATTGCAAGAACTAAAACGATTAAGACTGCCACTATGCTGGCAATAAACCTGTTAATCAGGGTTTGCTTTTTATGAAGGGTTTCAATATAATGTGGATAAGCTTAAGCTATTCATAGATTTTCCTAGCAGTGAACCCTCTCAACCGTAATTTAGATGTCGAAAGAGCATGTTATTGGATTAATTAGTATGTTATTTATTTAATTAATGGATTGGAGGGGGACATATGCAGAAAAATCAGTTTATCTTTATTCTGAGCCTCTTATTTGCTATTCTTGTTACTATTTTTGCCTTAACTAATGCAAACCCTGTGGTAATAAACCTGTTTTTCTATGAATTTTTAGCTTCTCAAGCTCTAATAATTTTTTTATCAGCTTCATTAGGAGCTATAACGGTTGCTTTATTAGGGTTAGTAAATCATTTGAAATTAAAGAGTGAGATAAAAACATTGCGTATTGAAAACGAAGAATTATCAGCTAAAATTCAGAGTACTTCGGATGAGTCAAATGCCAGTCAGCAGATATACGATAAGGTTGAAGTCTGAGAACTCCCCAAAACATGTAAAAGCCTTTAAGTTGCAGTAAGTTGCAACCTAAAGGCTTTTTTCTTTGCGCATGTTCATTTCATTAATTTAACTATAATTTATATTTTTGGGGATAATACAATCACACTTAATTGAGGAGGGTTCGATAATGCAAAAAAGTTTAGCAATCGGTTTAGCCATGGTGCTTGCACTTGGAAACATTGGCTTTGCTAACGTGCAACCGGTAATGGGAGTCGAAATCGTGACTGAGGCCACCAGTGCCATTCTCATGGACGCGGCATCCGGTCAAATTTTTTATGAGAAAGAGTCGCATAAAGAATTACCACCGGCAAGTGTTACGAAAATCATGACCTTACTGGTGGCGGCGGATGCAGTGGCTTCTGGAAAGGTAAACTTGACGGACAAAGTGACTGCGAGCGAGAATGCAAGCAAGCTTGGGGGTTCTCAAATCTACTTAGAACCGGGAGAAATATTTACTTTAGAACAAATGTTGATTGCCATTGCCGTTGGGTCAGCGAATGATGGTTGTGTTGCCGTGGCGGAACATATTAGCGGAACGCATGAAGCGTTTGTGGAAGAAATGAATAATAAGGCCAAAGCCTTGGGTTTGAAAAATACGCATTTCGCAAATGCCTATGGACTTCCAGCAGAGGGGCATTATACGAGTGCGTATGATCTGGCAGTCATTTCTAAGGAGATTCTCAATTATCCATTAGTACGGAAGTTGACCAGCATAAAAGAATATGATTTAAGGGACGGAAAATTTAAGCTGTGGAATACAAATAAGTTGCTTTGGTGGTACCCAGGGGCTGATGGCTTCAAAACAGGGTGGACGAATGAAGCCAAGTATTGTCTAGCTTCGACTGTGGAGAGAAATAGCCTAAGGCTAATTTGTGTCGTCATGGGTGTACCTCAGGTGAGAGGGCACTTTGCCGAGTCTATGAAAATATTCAACTATGGGTTTGCAAAATATGAGTTCAAACAATTTGCTTCAGAAGCAGAAAAGCTCGGAGTTGTGAAGGTGCAAAAAGGGATGGAGGATGAAGTTGTCGCTCTTACTGAAAAACCCCTAGGTGCGACTGTGGAAAAAGGAAAAGATAAAAACTTATGGGTCGAGACCAAGCTCAACCCAAGTATTAGTGCACCGATTCAGAAAGGACAAAAGTTAGGGGAGGTATACCTATATCGCAATGATCAGTTGCAAGCAAGTGTGAATTTAATTGCCGATCATCCTATTGATAAGGCAGGTTTGGTCGATCAAATGGCACGGACCCTGAAAGGAGTATTTGGATATTAGAAGTGAGTTTCACTCACTCCAAGTGATTAGTGTCTTTGTTTGAGCTATCCTTAATCTGCGACAGGCTACGAATCCTAAGGAGCGCTGCCCGTTCAATGCGGGAAATCTGAACCTGTGAAAGATTGAGGAGACTGGCAATTTGGCTCTGAGTCTTATCTTCGAAAAATCGCATCATCAGAACGCGCTTTTCACGCTCAGACAGTTTATCCAAGACCTCATTAAGGGCAATCTTTTCTAGCCAACTGGGGTCGAGACTTTTGTCCTCTGAGAGTTGATCGAGTACGAAGATCGGGTCGGAGTCGTCTTGATATAGGGTGTCATAGATCGAGGTAGGGCTTTGGATTGCTTCAAGGGCAGCGACAATATCCTCCCGTTCAACACCGATGTTCGTAGCAATTTCCCCGATAGTTGCCTCTCGACCGAGCGTTGCAGCGAGTTCGTCGCGTGCGCGATTCACTTTGTATACAAGCTCCTTATAGGACCGAGGAACTTTCACTGGGTGGTCATCCCGGAGGAAACGTCGTATTTCGCCGATTATCATCGGAACTGCATAAGTTGAGAACTTCACTCCGTAGCTAAAGTCGAATTTGTCTATGGCTTTAATTAGTCCTATTGTTCCGATTTGAAAGAGGTCTTCCATCTCATAGCCCCGATGGGAGAAGCGCTGGACTAAATTAAAGATAAGTTTCAAGTTGCAATTGATTAAACGCTCGCGTGCCACGGTATCGCCCTCTTTAGCAGCGTGCAGGTTTAGCATCATCTCTTTATCAGAGAGCAGGGGGAAGTGGGGTAGATTCATTTCAGTTAGACGTTGAATCATAACGCGCCCCCCTAATGCGAGGAGATGGGTGTTTGCTTTAAATGCTTAATCATGGTTACTGTCGTTCCTACTTCAAGTGTCGATTCTACTTGAAGTTCGTCCATGAAAGATTGCATGAAGACAAAGCCCAGGCCCATTCGCTCAGGATCCGTACTATAAGCAGGTTGCATTGCTTGCTCAATGTTCGGGATGCCACACCCTTCATCTGTCACAATAATCTTAAGGGTTTCATTAGAAATGTCCAGATCGAGGTAAACGATGTGATGAGGGTTATTTTGGTAGCCGTGGATTATGGCGTTGGAAACAGCTTCGGAAACGGCTACCTTAAGCTCTTCAATGTCATTAAGTGGAAGATCCAGTTGGGCTCCAACAGAAGCAATTAACAAACGGGTGATGCCAACATTTTCTGGGATACTTGAAAATGTAAGGTTTATTTGATTGGTTTTCATTAGGCTCCCCTTCCTTCCTCGTAAGCGTGCGCTTCGTCCACATAGAAACTGATAATTTTAGGTAGTCCCGACAACTCCATGATCTTTAAAATATGTGGGGGGACGTTGGTGATTTTCAGTTTCCCACCCAAAGGGAGTAGTTTCTTGTACCTACCTATAATTACGCCTAGTCCGGAACTATCGACAAATTGAACGTCTTGAAGATTAAGAATGACTGTACGAATTCCTCGTTTCTCAATCTCAAGGTCAATGGCTTGTCGAACCACAGAAGCTGTGTGCATATCCAGTTCCCCATCTAAGCGCAAGAGTAGGGTCAGGCGCTCAATCTTTTTTTCAAGTTTCAAGACCATTCCCCCTAAATTTATCTCACAGCTAATGATTTCGCTATTACCCATAATTTTCCTGCAAATGTTTTTTAAATTCCTTGGGAAGCTGTGTCGAAATTTGGGGCACAAAAAAGAATAGAGGCGTTTGGTATAATTTAGGTCGATTAGATTAATAATACAAATTAGTTTGTCCTTAGTAAAGGAGGAAGTAATCTGGATGGCTAACCATACTTTATTACGTGAGCCCACTATTTCGATTAACCCCGAGGAATATCGAACGTTAACACATCAATATACACCCAAGCCCACTTATGTTAAAAATGTTGTACGTGCCTTTGTAGTTGGAGGAATTATTTGTGCGATCGGTCAAGTTATTATTAATCTCTTTGTCGGTTTAGGCTTACCCCCCAATGAAGCGTCGGCTGCAGGAACAGTAGCGATGATCTTTATCGGGGCTTTGTTAACGGGGTTAGGAGTTTATGATGAGATTGGAAAATTTGGAGGAGCCGGGTCCATCGTGCCAGTCACTGGGTTTGCCAACTCCATTGTTGCACCAGCGATGGAATTCAAGAGGGAAGGTTTTGTGTTAGGTGTCGGAGCAAAGTTGTTTACAGTTGCGGGGCCGGTTCTTGTATATGGGATTGCTACATCGATAGTGATAGGGATCGTTTATTTTCTTTTACACTAGAATTTGAGTTATGTGCATTTACAAGTTATGAAAAATTGAAGTATCCATTGTTTCAGGAACGGGGTGAACAAAAGCGTGGATTTGAAACGAATAGGAAATCAGACTGTAGTGTTTGCTAATCCTCCGGTCATATTAGGTTCATATTCTGTGGTGGGCCCTAAAGAAGGAAAGGGTCCTCTTGGGAAAACATTTAGTAAGGTTTGGAAGGATCAACTACACGGTGAAAAATCCTGGGAGGTTGCGGAGACCAAAATGCTTCAAGAAGCGATGCAGGGAGCCATTGATCAAGCTGGAATTTCTAAGGAAGAAATTGATTTTATGTTAGCGGGTGATTTGCTCAATCAAATCATCTCCTCAGGTTTTGCTGCGCGTCAAATAGCCTTGCCCTTCATCGGCTTATATGGAGCCTGTTCTACGATGGCTTTGAGCATGGCGATGGGAAGTATGTTAATAGACGGAGGCTTCGCGCGTAATGTCCTTGTGGGGGTATCTAGCCACCATGATACCGCAGAGAGGCAATACCGTTACCCGACGGAGCAGGGTACACAAAGGGCTATGAGTGCGCAGTGGACGGTAACAGGAGCGGGAAGTTTGCTCCTTGGAAAGAGTGGAACTGGTCCACGAATTACCTCAGCAACGATTGGTAGGGTTGTGGATTATTCTGAAAGCGATGTCGGCAACATGGGGGCAGCGATGGCCCCGGGGGTTGCAGATACAATCCTCAATCACTTCCATGATTTGCAACGTAAAGCGGAGGACTATGACTTGATTGCCTCGGGAGATCTAGGCGAAGTCGGATTAGCCCTAGCTACGGAAGTACTCAAGAAAAGTGGCCAAGATATGGGGACAGGATTCACGGATTGCGGGGTTATGATTTACGATGCTAGCCAAGATGTCCATGCTGGAGGGAGTGGATGCGGTTGTTCATCTGTGGTTTTCGCTGGGAATATTATGCAAAGGATTAAAGGTGAAGAGTTAAAGCGAGTATTGCTAGTGGGCAGTGGCGCTTTGCATAGCCTAACGTCCTCACTGCAAGGAGAATCTATACCTGGAATTGGTCATGCAGTTGTGATTGAGGCATGAAAGGGGGCGAATACCTATGTTTAATATGATTATTCCAGCCTTTATTGTAGGTGGAGTGATTTGTGTTATTGGACAACTTCTGATGGATATAACAAAACCAAAAGTAACTCCGGCTCATGTTCTCGTCTCCTTCGTGACTGGGGGAGCAATCCTTGGAGCATTGGGGTTGTATGAACCCTTGGTAAAGATTGGAGGAGCAGGCGCAACAATTCCACTATCTGGCTTTGGGTATAGCCTTGCCAAAGGGGCTATGGAGGCGGTAAGTGAACAGGGAATCATGGGCGCTCTTTACGGCGGTGTGGAAGCAACAGCGGTGGGAATATCAGCAGCGGTATTTTTTGGCTATGTAATGTCGGTCGCCTTTAACCCTAAAGGGTAAACGTGATTCTATATTCGTTGTTCGAACCACGAATACGAGGGGGGGCCATATTCGGGCTCAAAGTTCGAACCAAGAACCAAGAACCAAACCGAGAACCACGAACATCGACAAGGAGGTGTGAGGCTTGGGTGAAAATTCGAGTGAAAAGAACGTTCCAGTAAGTAAGAATTATCAAAAAAATGTGGACTATCTAAATCGGGAATTAGGTGTTCCAGACTGCTTCGATATTGTTCTGCGGGAAATGTCCATTGGGGGAAAACGAGTTGCAATTTATTCTGTTAATGGAATGGTCGATTCAAATGTAGTCAGCTACATATTATCGGTACTTATTAACCTAGAACGTTCGGACCTGATTGTCAATTCTCTTGAAAAGTTAGTTAAAGGAAGTATTGTAAATTTACAGGTATCTGAAGTTTCTACGATGGATAAGGTGTTCTATTTCGTCTTGTCTGGCCCCATGGCAATTTTTGTGGAGGGACAAGATAAAGCAATCATCGTTGATGTCAGGTCGTATCCTGCTCGTCAGCCTCAGGAACCGGATATTGAGCGCGTTACTCGAGGTTCCCGAGATGGATTTACGGAGACACTAGTTGTGAATACGGCCTTGATACGACGGCGCTTGCGTGATCCGAAGTTGCGTATGAAGCTGGTCCAAGTGGGAGGTCGTTCGAAAACCGATGTTTGCATTGCCTACATTGAAGATATCACTAACTTGGATATGGTGGAGAAGCTTCACAAAGACATTCAAGCCATCAAAATTGATGGGATTCCAATGGCGGAAAAAAGTGTCGAAGAATTCATATTGGGAAGTAAAATATGGAATCCTTATCCACGCGTGCGCTATACCGAACGCCCGGACGTTGTAGCTATTCACCTCCTTCAAGGGTATGTCGTCATTATTGTCGATACGTCTCCCTCGGTCATGATTGCGCCCGCGACGTTTTGGAGTCATGTCCAGCATGCTGAGGAATACCGGCAAGAGCCGATCGTGGGGGCGTATCTTCGTTGGATACGATTCGGCGGGATCTTTGCTGCTCTTTTTCTTCTTCCGCTCTGGCTTGGCGCGGCCCTGAATCCGCAATTACTGCCCGACTGGCTGGGGTTCATTGGGGTTATTAAACCAACTAAGATACCCTTACTTGTGCAAGTCTTAATGGCTGAGTTTGGGGTGGATCTTTTACGCATGGCCACCATCCATACACCGGGCCCGTTGGGGTCAGCTTTGGGCTTGATTGCCGCTTTCATGCTTGGAGATATCGCGGTCAAAGTGGGGCTGTTTGCCCCTGAAGTTGTAATGTACATTGCCATCGTAGCGGTCGGAACGTTTGCGACTCCCAGTTATGAATTAGGCTTGGCCAATCGCTTGGCGCGGTTGTTTCTCGTAATAATGACAGGTCTGTTTAACTTTATAGGGTTTTGGATCGGCGCTGCCATGTTGTTCTTTCTTTTATGGCGGACAAAATCGTTTGGTGTGCCTTATCTCTGGCCACTCCTCCCCTTGGATATTAAGGCGATGAAGGCAATTCTGGTACGCTCTCCGGTGCCCATTCAAAACCAACGCCCGAGTATTTTAAAGACACAAGATCCAGACCGTCAGCCGTAAACGAGGCACGAAGTTCGATGCACGATGCGAGGGGTTCGAGTGCTTTTGAGCGTTAACGGGCTTAGTAAGGGGCGGTCTTCATCCCCTGTGTTACTCGCTAGTGGTTTAAGGATGAATCTACTCCGCTTGAAGTAACTAAAAGTCACCAATTTAAAGCAAAATGGTTTAGAAATTGGATGATACGTGAAAGGATGCCAGTATAGTGAAAATCGGTTTTCCGAGGGCTCTGTTTTATTATGATTATTTCCCATTCTGGGCCGGATTTTTTCATTCACTGAGTATTGAGGTGGTGACATCTCCACCCACTCATCGGCAAATTATGGAGCAGGGTCTAAAAAAAGCTAGTGACGAAACCTGTTTACCACTCAAACTTTTAGCAGGACATATACAAGCGCTCAAAAAAGTCGATGCAATTTTTTTACCTCGTATGGTCAGTGTTGACCCGGACTCATATAATTGTCCGAAATTCTTAGGTATTCCAGAGAGCCTATTACCTGCTGTGCCCTCTGGAATCCCGGTCTTAACCGTAACGTTGAATTGGAGGAAGGGTAAACGCCAGGTTCTGAAAGATCTTCAAGTCTTCGGAGTAGAGCTAGGTAAGGGCAAGGCGGATATTAAAAAAGCTTTAACCCTTGGTCAAAAGTGGCAAAAGAGGTACCAAGATTCAAGTGGCACAGGTTGGGATTTTGAGGAGAGCATACGTGAGATTGAGAGTACTACAAAGGGCGTAGCAGATTCTCAAAAGGGTAAATCAATCCCAAAAAAAATCCCCGTTATGGCGCAGGATCCGAATCGCTTGAGAATCGCTTTGGTAGGGCATTCTTACCTAACTCATGAACCTTATGCGAACCTAAACCTTCTTGGGCGACTACACGAGAAGGCGGAGGTGGAATTGGTCCAACACGTCAAACAAGAAGAGGCAGATACGCATTTGTTGGGCTTACGTAAGAAATTGTTTTGGAGTCACGCTAAGCAAATTTTTGGGGCTGGCAACAAGTTTGTTATTGACCCGAAAATTGATGGAATTATCTATCTGTCGTGCTTTGGATGTGGCACTGATTCCATGGTTCAAGAACTTTTAGCGCGATTTGCTCGGGAACGACATAAACCCTATATGATGATCACCCTTGACGAACACAGCGGAGAAGCGGGCCTTGTTACTCGCCTTGAAGCCTTTTTAGATATGGTTGAAAGGAGGAAAGTCCATGAAGGTTACGTTTCCGCACATGGGGAACGCTTGGATAGTGATTCAAACACTCTTCGAATCCCTCAATGTTGATGTGGTAGTTCCACCAACTAACAGTAAACGAACCTTACAATTAGGCACAAGGTTGTCGCCAGAATCCGCTTGTCTGCCCTTGAAATTAAATCTGGGTAATTATATTGAAGCAGCGAATGAAGGTGCGGATACGATTGTTATTACTGGAGGGGTTGGTCCCTGCCGTTTTGGGTATTATGGCGAAATGGAACGGCAAATTCTTCGAGATGCAGGATATGCTTATGATGTGGTCACGCTTGAGCCGCCTGATGGAAGTTTGCTTGGGCTGGCGGGGCGTATCCGATATTTAGCTGGATCAAAAAATTCCTGGCTAAAAATCTTCAAGGCCTTAAGATTTGCTTACTTGAAGAGTGTTGCTTTAGACCGGGTCGAAGATCTGATTCATGCAGCAAGGCCAAGGCTACCTGACCCAAGGGAAACCGAGAAATTGTATGAAGCTGCTAAAATTCGCATAGCACAGACGATGACTGATAGTGGGGTCAAGGAAACAGTTCGTTGGGTGCAGGAAAGTATTCGTGAACGTCAGGTGGGACTAAGCCCTTCTCAAAGGTCCTACAAACCGCTGCGCATAGGGATTGTTGGGGAAATTTACACGATTCTAGATCGCTATACCTCCATGGGTATAGAGGAGGAACTAGGCCGTTTAGGTGTGGAAGTGGATCGATCGATCTACCTCTCAGGCTGGGTTGGCAACCATGTATTTCAAGGGCTGGCACCAGGTTACAGGTCCATCAAATCCTATCCAGGTCATGCATTGCCCTTTTTGCCTCACTTTGTAGGAGGGCATGGTCAGGAAACTGTAGGCGCTGCTGTGAAATTTGCGCAGGAAGGCGTTAACGGGATTATTCAACTTTATCCATTATCTTGCATGCCAGAAATTGTGGCAGCCAGTATTTTGCCGAAAGTACAAGAAGCATATAAGGTGCCGATTATGACACTCATTGTGGATGAACACACTGGGCGCGCAGGGATGCAAACGCGGTTGGAGGCGTTCGTGGATTTGCTGGAAAGGGCAAAATTTCAACGAAGAAATGAACAGATAAGAGGGGACGTGCTAAGTGTTGGGGGAAGATAAGTGCTTTCTAGGGGTCGACGTTGGGTCAGTCAGTACAAATATAGTTCTGCTGCGACCAGACAATACGTTGCAAGAAGCCCTATACCTGAGAACACAAGGACGACCCATGCAAACGATTCAGGAAGGGATTAAATTGTTGAGGTCTAAGATTGGGAACTCGGTCGAAATCATAGGAGTTGGTGCAACAGGGAGCGCACGTCAGCTTGCGGCGACTTTATTAGGAGCCGATGTCGTGAAGAATGAGATTACCGCTCATGCTGTTGCGGCAACGCGTGTGAATCCGGAGGTGCAGACAATTCTTGAGATCGGAGGGCAGGATTCAAAAATCATCGTTCTCAGGGATGGTGTCGTTTCTGATTTCGCCATGAATACCGTCTGCGCTGCAGGAACTGGGTCGTTTCTGGATCAACAAGCGGCAAGGTTGGGCATTCCGATTGAAGAATTTGGTCCATTAGCCCTACAAGCCAAACATCCAGTGCAGATTGCAGGTCGTTGTTCTGTCTTTGCGGAATCAGATATGATCCACAAACAGCAGTTAGGACATTCGCTTCCTGATATATTAGCAGGTTTATGCCAAGCTATGGTGAGAAATTATCTTAATAACGTAGGTAAAAACAAGGATATACGAGGCCCAATTTTCTTTCAAGGGGGAGTGGCTGCAAACCCTGGAATACGTAAAGCCTTTGAGGTAGAGTTAGGGCAACCCGTGATCGTACCTGAACATTACGGAGTCATGGGCGCTTTAGGGGCGGCGTTCTTAGCCCAGGAAAAGGTGAGCATGCAAGAAGGAGGAACCAGATTTCGTGGCATCCAGTTGGGTGAGACTCAATTTCAAGCAAAAAGCTTTGAGTGCTCCGGGTGTGCAAACCACTGTGAGATCGTAGATATTCAGCAGGATGGGATAAGTTTGGCGAGGTGGGGAGATCGTTGCGGAAAATGGTCAGTTGCAAGCACTGCCAGCGTTGTCAGCGGTATTACCAGTCACGAAGCTGAACGACAGGGAGCCTGAGTTCAAATCCGATAGTCCAGATGAAGGTTTACTTGCTTTCGTACGGTAACAGAGGATCCCCTTCTGTTACCGATTTTATTTTTTTGAATAACTTAGAGGGAAAGGGAGGAAGAGGGAATGAGGCTGCATGGTACACAATTGGTAAATGAGCAAGGACATTTAGAGATTGGCGGATGTGATACTGTAGAATTAGCCAACGAGTTTGGGACACCGCTTTACATCATGGATGAAGCCCATATTCGGGACATTTGCCGACAGTACTATAGTTCGTTTGTGGAAGGTATGGAAAATGCGGAGGTCATTTATGCCTCTAAAGCTTTTTCAACGCTGGCCATGTGTCGGATTATTGAGGAAGAAGGACTAGGCTTAGATGTTGTCTCCGGTGGGGAACTATACACTGCACTTCAGGCTAACTTTCCAGCTGAACGAATTTACTTTCACGGTAATAATAAATCTCGCGAGGAATTGGCAATGGCCCTAAACGCAGGGGTTGGTCGAATTGTAGTCGATAATTTTTATGAGATGAGTATACTGAATGATCTGGCTAAAGATTTGCATCAACAGGTCGAGATTCTCCTGCGGGTGACTCCAGGAATTGAAGCCCATACCCATGAGTATATTCAGACCGGCCAAATCGATTCTAAGTTTGGTTTTACTTTGCCAGACGGTACAGCAGATCAGGCGTTAGATTTAGCGCTATCCTATTCGAATCTCGTAGTAAAGGGGATTCATGCCCATATCGGTTCACAAATCTTTGAATTAGATTCCTTCCGACATGAGGTTCAGGTTATGATTAATTATTTGGCAGCTATCCATGAGCGCACGGGTTGCCTTCTGCAAGAATTAAATCTCGGTGGAGGATTTGGGATTTATTATGCGTCTGGAGATGACCCTGCTCGAATAGCAGATTATGCCAATACTGTTCAGTCTGCTTTGGAGGATGCTTGCCTGGCTCAGAAGTTTCCGCGTCCAAAAGTTATTGTTGAGCCAGGACGTTCAATCGTGGGAACAGCAGGATCCACAATCTACACTGTGGGGTCCATCAAAGAGATTCCCGAGGTCCGCAAGTACGTTGCAGTGGATGGGGGAATGGCCGACAATCCACGTCCGGTGCTTTATCAAGCACGTTACGAAGCAGTGCTTGCTAACCGGGCTAACGAAGAAACCGTTGAATCTGTTTCCATTACTGGGAAGTGTTGCGAATCTGGAGACATGTTGATTTGGGATATTGATTTGCCTAAAGCCATATCGGGAGATTTACTGGTTGTTTCGTGTACGGGTGCATATAACTATTCCATGTCCTCGAACTATAACCGACTTACGAGGCCAGGTGTGGTTTTAGTGAAGGACGGTCATGCTGATGTAATCGTAAAACGTGAGACCCATTCAGACCTGCTGCGAAATGATGTCCTGCCCGCGCGGTTGAAGTTTTTACAGATAGCAAGTCGCTAATACGGTCATAGAAGACTTGACTATCTTACCTTGGCCATGGAAGTTCCAGAAGAGCCTTCTAGACAGTAGGTAAACCACAGTAAGCTCCTGACTGCCCAGTAGAAAAAAGGCCCGTGTGCGTTAAATTTAAAAAAACGCATTCGGGTCTTTTCTATCGTTTCTGCGGGCGAACGATCATTAGATCCAGTGCAACGAGGATCAGAGTTGCAATCAGTATGAGGGCCAATCCATTCGAGGAAACTGTCGCCGTAGGGATAGAATAAGAAGAGAAGGGCATTGAGTTAGGCATAACAGCGTAGTAAGGATATGATCGAGGATTATAGGGCAACGGGGCTTGAACAATGTGCCTAGATTGAGGCCAATAGGGTGAAGTAGGATGAGGGAAATTTAAGTTAGTAGTTGGATGAGACATCCTTGGTTGCATAGAGTTGTAGGTGGGAGAGGAAAGACCAGTATTATGATGGAAGAGTAGGGGGCTCCGTAATACGGGTGCGTAGACACGAGGGTATTTAGAATTCAAGGTCAGTCCCCCTTTTTTTAGGAGTTCAAAAAGGCCGGCAAGAGTCCTTTGTATATTGGCATTATATGTAAATAGGGAGACTGTGGTACCAACAGAAGGATTAACTCGTTCAAGCCTCATAGAGCAAAGATTCTTTTAATTTTTCTATATATTTCATATTTTGCCTTGAATATTTAAAGATAGAATGATTGATGCTAAAGAGAAAGAAAAAGAGAAGCTTTGAAATGGAGTGGACTCGGATGCAGGAAAGTAAAACCTATTTCCGAACGATTTTCGGGATCTTAAAAGGGTACAAAAAAGCTGTACTTCTAGGGCTTTTTTTAGGAATCAGCTTGGTTTTAGGTGCCGTCTTAGTTAGTCAAGTAATCGGAAATGAAGAGAAACCCATCTTTAATACAATGGAGCAATCAATCCAAACTAAGGAACAAGCAAAGGAACAAACAAAAGAACAAACGAGTGAGAGTGTAGAAGTGCCAGTTGAACACTCATATGACTCTGTTGCAGTGCCAGAACATCTTGAACCCTACCATGAGGTTGTTTCCAACTTTAAAGGAGAAAGGTTTACAGTTTTATTAGTTGGGCTAGATCGCCGGCCTGGTGATACTACTCTCAGTAATACAGATACTCTCATAGTAGCCAGTGTTAATACGGTCAACGGTAAAGTTGCCCTCCTTTCCATCCCACGAGACACCCAAGTCGTAGTACCGGGTTATGGCTTGGAAAAAATAAATGCAGCGGCTCGGGTTGGTAAAGGGATTAAGACAACCATCGCATTGATCGAAAGCTTAATAGGTCAGTCCATCGACGGTTATGTGATCACGAATTTTAATGGATTTAAGTCGATCATTGATAAACTAGGTGGAATAACTCTGGATGTTGAAAAAAATATGTATTATGTAACAGGAGACTCTTCTGACGGCGTGATTAATCTTAAGAAAGGGACCCAACAATTAGACGGGGCAAAAGCTTTGCAATATGCAAGGTTCCGTCAAGATGCATTAGCAGATATATCGAGGACCGCAAGGCAACAAGCAGTCATTAAAGCTATAGGGAAGGAATTTTTGCAAATTAAGACCATTCCTAAATTGCCTTGGCTTGTTCCCCAGATTGTCAAATCCGTGGAAACAAATCTTTCAATAACTCAACTATGGGGGATGACGAATTATCTGCTTCGTAACGAGTCTCCAGAGATTGCATCCCAAACGTTACCAGGAAATTTTCTCATTGAAAATGATATTAGCTACTGGAAAGTTAATTCTCAGAAGTCACGTGTGATTGTTAAGCGGCTTTTTGAAGAGGGTAAGACTAGTAGTACTTTTTTTGGAAACTAGGGGACTTGTGTGACACAGCGCTCGGTGCCTACGACGCAGAGCAAACTAACCGTGTAAGCTCCTATTATGGGGAGCGGGGTTCCCGCCAAATTCGCCATCCTTGGCTCAGTTGGCGGCTTCGCACGTCCTGTGCTCAGCCCCGTGTCTGGGGTCGCTTAGACGGAAGTTTGCTAATCTGCTTACGTAAAGACGTCGCGCTCGTGTCACACTGCGTCCCGGGCTTGAAACGGGAAACGCGCGGGGAAGTGCACTAAGACGAGAGACTTTTGCCTGAAAGAGGGAAGCGAGGGAACACTTCATGTTCCACCTCGCCTATGGAAACAAGTTTGGGGATGGTTCTTGTGTCTTGCATTATTGCTACTTGTAAACTTTATTTATGGTATTAATAAACAAAAGGGAAGTGTGGGACCTTGGGACAAGGTCCCTTCTCGCAGTCCATGACTAATAGCATCAGCTATACATGGTCGAGGATGTTGCTTTGGATTGTATTCGCTCGATCCATGAACATTTAAAGCCCTTGTTTAGCACGTCGATATGGTCGAGATGGTGTCTCGCGGATCATCTCAAGGGAAAAACGAGTAAAATCAGGAATAACTAGGTCTGCTTGTGTCAGGTCTTGAACGGTTGCAGCGTCAGGGTTGGGAACGCCGATGCACCATAGCCCTGCTGACTTGGCAGATTGAACTCCTACTTCAGCGTCTTCAAAAACTACACCCTCGAGTGGAGAAATCTTTAGTCGTTCTGCGGTTAGGCGGTACGGTTCGGGATCTGGTTTGCCGTGCCGAACGTCTTCACCACAAATCGTTAGATCAAAGGCATCCAAAAGGCCTATTTGTTTGAGCACTAGTTCCACCCTTGGGCGGGACCCTGAAGAGGTTAGGGCTAAGCGGTAACCGTGCGCCTGCAAAGAATTAATGGCTTCTATCACACCGGGCATAGGCTGGATTAATTCTTCGTTCATCATCATGTCAACAAAAAGAGCATGCTTTCTTTGAATCATCACTGCTAAAGAAACCGTTAGTTTTAGTTCCTGCTTAATCCGTTCTAAAATATCATTTTCTCGAAGTCCTGAGGAGTTAAGCCGGAGGTCTTCGGACAGGGCTTCAAAGGAATGACCGTAATCCAGACAGATCTGGCGTTCCGCGGCTTTATGGATTTTCTCTAAGTCAATAATAAGTTCATCTAGATCAAAAATCGCGGCTCGGATCATGATTTCTTAGTCTCCTTCCAGTTATCCTCTTAATTATACCCTCTATATGATATAGTATAAAAGATCCTGGATGAAGGGAAATGTGGTGGATGGAAGCGTTTTATATTAATTCACAGGGTATGGAAATAATCCGAGAAAGTGAGTCGCAAGTGGAAGAGGAGGAAGGGTTCAAACTCTTGGTACTAGGCCTTGAAGAATGGGACCAGGTTCCACTTCTTTGGCCTGAACACTTGGAACAACAATCGGATTGGATTGAACGCTTACGAGAGAGAGATGCGGACGAGTTACACACAACAGCTAGAGAAGGCGCCATAACCTTTCATCCTCGTTTTGAGCGGTTAAGTCAGAATGTGCACTATATTTGTTTTCGAGATATTGATGAGCAACGGAATGTACATCCGGTCCGTTTCTTTCTAACCTCGAGTTTTTTTGTTTTATTAGGCTGGAATGGGATCAATCAGGAAAGGCTGGCTGAATGGGCTGAACGAGGCATTCTGACAAATCCTTTGGAGCTTGCATGTGCATTAGGATTAAGGGTAGTGCGTCACCATCAAAAAAGACTTGAGATCATCGAAGATCAAATGGATGTTATTGAGGAGGAGATTCTGACAGCACCACGTACCTGGCAACTTAAAAGGATTATCTCTTTACACCGTCAATTACTGGGGTTTAAACGATCATTAAATGCCCATCAAAGTGTTTTTGGTCGATTTAAAAATATAGAGAAGCCGAAGTATGGTGATCAACAAGAGGAATTAGACGTTGAGATGCAGCGTGTCATCAATAATGTTCGCCAAACACATGAAATGATTGAGAGCTTAAGAGAAGCTTATCAGGCAGCAATCGATAATCGGGCGAATGATATTATGAAAGTACTGACCCTAGTAGCAACCATAATATTACCCATCACTTTGCTGACTGGTTACTTTGGTATGAATTTTGATTTCATGCCATTTATACATCAACCCTATGGTATTTTAGCGTTCTATGGGTTATCGATCATCATATTCCTAGTGGTTATGTTATATTTTTGGAAGAAAAAGTGGTTGGAACGATAGATTCTCTTGTCTTTTTGTATAAACAGTTATACAATATATGATATTGTTATAAGGTTGAATTTTTTGGAGGGTGAACATTGGAGAAGCTACTAGAAAAGTTAAAAGAATACTTAAAAATGGAAACAGAAATCCCTTTCGAGGAGTTCTCAGAGTATTATCGCGATCTTATTGCCGAGCTGAACCAAACATTTAATGACCTAGATAGGGAAAATCGTCTCAAAGCTCTGTATATCTGTTCGATCGTTCAGTCAAACGCTGATGCTAGAGCAAAAGAGAGCAAAGCTACTGCCAAAACGTTTAAAAAGATAAGCTCTAAATGTGCTTTTTGGACAGATGCAATTAAGTTCAATCTGGGAAAAGACGGGATGTCTGCTGAGGAGATTGAACAAGCAACGGAAGAGATTAACGCCAGTATCTAAGTTTACTAATTATACTGTATTAGGACATCAAACCTGAAGAGGTTTGATGTTTTTTTATATTCGCTTGAAACATTTGACCACTCATTAGCGTAATAGAAGTGTAGACAACAATTAAAGGAGAAATGAGGAAATGAACATGACAGAAAGATTATATCGTTCGGATCGAGAAAAGATGATCGGAGGGGTTTGTGGAGGACTAGCTGACTATTTTACTGTCGATGTCACTTTAGTCCGACTAATTGTGGTAGTTGCAGCATTTGCAGGGGGTGTCGGTTTCTTGGTCTACTTGGCTGCTTGGGCGATCTTTCCAGTTAATCCTGCAGAACAAAGTGGACAGATAAAGCAGCAAAACCGTGATGGAGGAGAGGTTGTCGAAGGAATGGTCTCAGCTGAAAAAGATGCAACGAAGGGTATTTACTTGCAGAAGGAGCACGAAAAACCTAAAATGCTAGAAAATCAACATGGGAACCGTTCGAAAATGGCGGGCGGGATATTAGTGGCCTTAGGGGCATACTTCCTGCTCGAACGGTTTTTCCCTTATTGGTTTGATATGAGCAAAATGTGGCCTCTCCTTCTTATAGTGATAGGTCTTGCAATGATTTATCGGGGGGGAAGAAAATGAAAACAGTTTTTAACTCCATTAGCCGGGGACTACTCCTGATTACGATTGGGGTTATCTTTTTCCTGATTAACTATAATATCTTATCCTGGAGTTTCTGGTTTCACGTCGCTGACCTATGGCCTCTTATACTCATTTTGGCAGGTATAGGGTTGCTGTTTAGTCGAAGAATTCCGCTTAGTGCTGTTTTACTGGTCTTTCTTCTGAGCATGGTTGGATACTCCATGGTTATGGGAGATAAGCCTTTGCCGGGTCAAATGAATAACTTCTTTCATGATGGAGCCACAGAAATTAAGCAAATCAACATTCCTTTGCCTTCAGAGGTGAAGAAGGCGCGCGTCAACCTCAAATTGGGAGGAGCTAAGGTGTCTGTTGCTGCTCTAGATTCGGGGACCAGCGAACCTCAACTTATGACCGGAAATTATCAAGGTACTAAGCAGAGTGACGCCGCTGGGCGTGAAGTATTGGGAGTAAGTACCCAGCAATCAGGAGATATCCTCGATGTTACACTGTCGTCCACTTCCTTTGGAAGGAATTCAGATACTATTAAGTGGAGCAATTTGGACCTTAACTTATCAAACAAGATTCACTATGACTTAGATATGTCGGCAGGAGCAATCAATGGGACTATGGATTTAAGCAACCTTTTGGTAGATAATCTTAAAATCAGCACAGGTGCAAGTAACTTTGGGCTTGAATTTGGGGATACCGGGATTTCAACCCATGGGAAAATCGATAGTGGTGCATCTAAATTAACGTTGGTTGTACCTGAAAATGTTGGGGTAACTATTCGCTTGAATGGAGTCGCCACAAGTACTAATTTTATGGGCTCAGGGTTACTGCAAGACGATAAAAGCTGGGTAAGTCCACAGTATGCAAATGCATTGACAAAAATAGATTTAGACATTTCTATGGCTGCTGGTTCAGTTCGATTAGAACGTTCGAAGACCAGCCTTCAATAGTCAAATTTGTTTTAGGTATAGAGGCAGTTAGGGGAGAGTGTAATTCTCCCCATTTTGGCAATCTTTTTGAAGTTGCTGTGAACGGGCTTATAATGGTATAATTCATTAAAATCCTGCTGATAAAGAATTTGAGGATGTAATTATGGATATCATTTTGGCTCATCGCCAACTCGATTTTGATGCTCTAGCCTCGATGGTGGCCGCCCAAAAAATATACCCTAACAGTGTGTTGGTCATGGACGGAAAACCGAACGTCTATGTTCAGGATTTTTTGGCGCTAGCGAAGGATCAATTGCGGTTTCGCAAAGCTCAGGACATTAACGTGGCCGAAGTTTCACGGATTATCTTGGTAGATACCCATGAACTACGAAGAGCGGGCTTACTGGGAGAAAAATTGGCTAAAATTCCCAGTGTTCAGGTGGAAATTTATGACCACCATCCCTATTCTGGCAAACTTAAACAAGGTATGGTTATCGAAACGGTTGGAGCGTGTGCTACAATCCTTGTGGAAAAATTAGCAGCGCTTGGGTTACCCTTAAGTAGTTTTGAAGCAACGTTAATTGCTATTGGAATCTATGACGATACTGGAAGCCTTTTGTTTGATAGTACCACAGTTCGTGATGTTCAGGCTGTGGCTTATTTATTAGGGCAAGGAGCGAATTTAGGGGTTATTGCCGAAAATTTGCGACGGCCGCTTGCAGAGGAACAAAAAGTACTTTTACAGGAACTGCTTGACCACGGTCAGACAGAATTCTTTGACGGGTTACCAGTGTATCTAGCGTATGCTGAAACAGAGGAGTATATCGGCGGGCTGGCATTATTGGCGCACCGAGTAGGGGAACTTGAAAGCGCGGATACTTGGTTTCTCTTGGTCAAAATGGAGAATAGGGTATACGTGGTGGGCCGCTCTAGAGGTAGAGGTCTAGCAGTCAATGGGTTGATACAGTTATTTGGAGGGGCCGGTCATGCGAGGGCTGCTTCTGCCACTATCAAAGACGCTGAAATCTCGGTAGTGTTGAAGCAACTACGCATTGGGCTCCAGAGCCGCGCTATACGTCCTTACCTTGTGCGCGATATGATGAGTTATCCAGTGAAGACCGTGACCCCAGAGACACTGCTTGCCGAGGTTGAACAAATCTTGCTGCGTTATGGGCATACCGGAGTCCCTGTTACGGTGGATAAGCGTTTGGTGGGGATTATATCCCGACGTGATGTTGATAAGGCAATTAAACACGGCTTGAGACACGCACCCGTTAAGGGTTTTATGACCACAAAAGTGACTACCGTGGATGTAGAGGCGCCTTTGGATGAGGTCCAGCGTTTGATGGTCCAGAACGATATTGGGCGTCTCCCAGTGGTTGAAGAAGGAAATCTAGTGGGAATCGTTTCCCGGTCGGATGTTTTGCGTCTCGTTCATGGGGGTTCGGTTCCTATGGAAACCCAACTTGTTCGAGAGCGTAGTGTCGCGATGCGACAGGATATTTTGGATCTGATTGAACGCCTACCAGAGGAAATCCGGAAGATCCTTGAAGCAGTGCGAGATACCGCTCAAGAAGAAGGTTGTTCCGTTTATTTGGTTGGAGGGTTTGTCAGGGATTTGCTCCTATTCGTCCCCACTCAAGACCTAGATTTTGTTGTCGAAGGTAGCGGTGGTCAGTTTGCAACAGCATTGATGAAACGCATGCCTGAAGGGAAACTTACCCAACACATACAATTTGGAACCGCCCAGATCATCTTTCCCGATGGGGGTCATCTTGACGTAGCAAGTACGCGTTGGGAATATTATTCCTTCCCTGGAGCACTTCCTCAAGTAGAGGAATCCTGTCTGCGCGATGACCTTTTTAGACGCGACTTTACCATTAATTCCATGGCGATCTGTTTGAATGCTGAGCATTATGGAGAACTCGTGGATTATTATGGCGGGAAACGCGATTTACAGCAGAGAAAAATCCGTTTTTTACATAATATTAGCTTTATTGACGATCCGACTCGCATGCTAAGAGCTATACGTTTCTCAGAACGTTATCAATTTGATTTGGATAAAGAAACACGTGAGGCATTATATACTGCGGTAGAGTCAAACGTCCTATTAAAGCTCAGCATTGAACGGTTTACAGAGGAAATCCTGCTTATTTTTAGAGAAGTTAACTATTTGGGGATGGGGCGTGCCTTAATTACTAGTGGCGTGTTCAAGGCCTGGTTTAGTGAAAATTATGACTGGAACTTTAGCTTAGAGGATCAAGTTGATTGTATTGATTGGTCTCTGAATATGCGTTGGTTAATGGCAATTTCTAAAATGGACTCGTTTTCTATTTGCAAATTGCTCGAGCGTGTATGCCTGAACAAATCCCTTCGGGATGAAACCATGACCTTTGTACGAATGCGTGAGGCATTAAAGGAACCATTAACTTTAAGCGAGATGGATCGATTGTTAAATAAAGTTCCCAAGGGCGTCGTAACGGTTTTGGCTCGCGATGATCGATTTAGTAAGCTAATTGTGGAATCGCTGGAAGCAAGTAAGAGGATTAATATGTCACTAGATGGAAAAGCACTTCGGGAGATGGGTATTAAAGAAGGGCCAGGAATCGGAGAAATTCTTGACCGTGTGCGCATGGCCTGGATTGAAGGTAGAATATGTACTTTAGAAGAAGAGAAGGGTATTGTTCGCCAGTGGGTTAATACACTGCGTCCTTAGAAAGGAGGAAAGCATTTGCTTGGTTTTGATTTACCGACGATTATCGCTAATATTCCAGCTCTGTTAATTGGGTTTGCCGTTCATGAATATGCGCATGCTTGGGTCGCTGACCGGTTAGGTGACCCGACCCCTCGCAGTCAAGGCCGCTTAACTTTGAATCCTATCGCACATTTGGATCTTTTCGGAACCCTCATGGCTCTCTTATACCGCTTCGGTTGGGCTAAGCCAGTGATGACCAACCCACAATACTACAGAGGGGATAAAAGGCGTGGGCAAATAATGGTCTCTATAGCTGGTTCAATTATGAATTTACTGGTGGCCTTTGTGGTGATGTTTCTTTGGATTCTGACTATGCATTTTATTCAAGGATCAGAGTGGAGCGTCTATATCAGTCGTGTGTTTGAAGCGACATTGTTCATGAACCTAGGTTTAGGGATCTTTAATCTTTTGCCGATTCCTCCGCTTGATGGATTTGGAGTTCTCACGGGCGTATTACCTGAGCGCTTTGCTCCCCAGCTACGTGTGATAGAGCAGTATGGAATGTTTATCTTGATCATTCTTCTCTTTACAGATATTCTAGGTAAAGTTCTTTTTCCTGCGGTATATGGAATTGCTTACGCCTACCAGGCAATCATTACCTTGATTTTAAACCCTTTTCTAGGATAACTGTGTTGCATCATCAATCTGATGTAGGTTAATTAATGAAAGTTAAGGTTAAGAGAAGATTGAGATAGTGAACACGATCAACTAAAGTTGAACATCGAGACTTCGGTGGGGGAGTCTACCCCCACCGAAGCGGAGTACGGAGGACCACTCCCACTTGTAGAAGTGGGAGCCTCACGATTGGATCAAAAAGGGGTGTTAGCGTGAAAGGAAGAATATTAAGTGGGATGCGTCCTACCGGGGCACTGCATATCGGACACTTGAGTGTAATTCAAAACTGGGTTGCCTTACAAGAAAACTATAATTGCTATTTTTCTATCGTAGATTTACATGCGTTGACGACTGGGTACGAAGATCGATTAGATTATCCCAGTCTACGACGAGAGATCGCTTTAGATTGGCTTAGTGTGGGGATTGATCCTGAGAAAAGCGCTATTTTTGTTCAATCTCAGGTCAAAGAGCACTCTGAACTTCACTTGCTATTTTCTATGTTTACCCCTTTGTCTTGGTTGGAACGTGTTCCTACCTACAAAGATCAAATTCTACAATTGAGTCAACAGGGAAAAGACCTGGGCACATACGGATTCCTAGGGTATCCACTTTTAATGGCAGCTGACATCTTACTATATAAAGCGAGTGTGGTACCGGTTGGAGAAGACCAGATCCCGCACGTTGAGCTTTGTCGCGAAGTCGCCCGCCGTTTTAATCATCTATACGGAACGGTATTTCCTGAACCCCAAGATCTTGTCGGTAAGGTGCCTCTCTTACCAGGAGTTGACGGGCGGAAGATGAGTAAAAGTTACCATAACGCCATATCCCTCACGGCATCCCCAGAGGAGCTTAAAACAAGAGTCCAACAAATGGTGACTGATCCAGCTCGGCTCCGTAAAGATGACCCTGGTCATCCAGAAGTCTGCATTGTATTTAAGTTCCATAAGATTTACACCCCCGAAGTCGTCGAAATTGAAGTAAATTGCCGCGCAGGAAAAGTTGGTTGTGTCGCTTGTAAGCGACATCTAGCTGAGAATCTAGAGAAGTTAATTAGCCCATTCAGAGAACGCCGAGATTATTGGGCACAACCAGGCCGCGTGGAGAAGGTCCTTGAAGAAGGTGCTGAACGTGCTAGGGTAACTGCTTCAGAGACTATGAAAGAAGTACGCTGCGTCATGGGACTGTAAATGGATAGTGAGCAAACAATTCCGCAGGTAAATCTACCGGCTTATTCAGGTCCGCTTGATTTGCTGTTGACCCTTATTCAACAAGAAAAAGTTGACATATATGATATCCCAATTGCGCGTATTGCCGACCAGTTTGTGGAAGCCGTACGACAGATGGGGCCGATGGACATGGAATTCACCACAGAATTTCTAGTACTCGCTGCCCAATTGCTTTATATTAAATCAAGGGAGCTTCTGCCGAAACCTCCGAAAAATGAACAAGGTGAGCTTGGAGAGGAGGACCTGCGGCAGGAACTGGTGGAACGCTTACTCGCTTATCGGACGTTCAAACAGGCGGCTCAGGTGCTAGAGGGGATAGAAACCTCTTCAGGACGATCTTACTGTCGTGAGGTTGACGTTCAGGGGTTGCTTGCAAATGTTGAACCGGAGGATCCACTCAAGGGGGTATGTTTCGAGGATCTTTGGCAAGCGTTTTGTCGAGTGATCGAACGTGCCGAAAAAGGGGAAGAAATCCAGCATGTTCAACCAGATGAGATCTCAATTGAAGTAATGCTTGCAGATGTCTTGCGCCGGATTATTCTACATCCAAAAGGGATGCATTTTTGCCAGCTCATGCGGATCGGATCGCGAATGGAAATGGTTGTCTCCTTCCTTGCGTTGCTAGAGCTTCTGCAATCCGGAAAAGTCCGCGCTGAACAACTGACCGTCTTGAGTGATATTATGATATTTCCTACGACGAAGGCCTGGGAATTCACGGAAGAGGAGTAGATAGAATGCTGTTTCGTGAACCTGAAACGGCAGCGTTAGAAGCACTGCTGTTTGTAGCCAAAGATCCTTTAACGGCTGAACTGCTCGGAGAGATACTTGAGTTGGACCTATTGAAGGTTAAAGAACTACTTCAAGTGTTGAGTAATCGATATACTGTGGACTCCTGCGGATTAAAACTCCTCGAAATCAATGGCGGATATATCTTAGGCACCAAGCCGGAAGTTGCCCGCTATATCGAAATTCTTTATAAACAACCAACGCATGCCCTCTCCAATGCCGCACTTGAAGTGCTTTCTATCATCGCTTATAAACAGCCTGTGACTCGTGGAGAAGTGGATTTTATCAGAGGAGTTCAATCTGATCGAGCTTTGACTACGTTAGTGGAAAAGGGACTCGTAAAAGACGTAGGACGTAAAGATGGCCCTGGGCGCCCAATTCTTTACGCTACGACAGAACAATTCCTACTTCATTTCGGCTTGCGTTCCTTAGAGGACATGCCGAACCTTGAATTAGGCATTGTTAGTGAGGATGAGGTTGCGAGCGCGCAAGAATAAGGGGTTCTTAGGTTGCAATAAATGAAATTCACTTCTTACAAACGCTCGAAGTTCTGGGTTTGCGAATTTAGGTAAACTATAAACGACATAGACATATTGATAAGTCATTATTAAATGGCTTTTGAATATGCCCATGTCGTTTGTAGTTTTATTGTTAATATATGCATTTAGGAATTCACCAATAGCAGGGTATTAGTGTTAAAAATAACAATACAAAGGAGGGAATTGATTCTTTCCGGCGAAGAATGTCATACGGCTGAACGACAATGGGCCATGCAGTGGGGTTATTGTTCTTAGGAACGGAGGATTAGAACATGTATGAATTTGTAATTGATAATGAGCTAGTGCTCAAATTGTTAGATACCATTCATGCAGATCAATTATCCGAATTGACCGATTCATGTCGTCCGTACCTTAAGGAATGGCTTCCTTGGGTCGATGGATCGAAGAGCATTGAAGACACTAAAGCTTTTATTGAACTGACGAAAAAGCAGTTTGTCTCAAATAACGGGTTTCAGGCTGGAATTTGGTACAAAGGAAGTATTGCAGGCGTTATAGGTTTTCATGAAATGAATTGGTCGAATAAATCAACGAGTATTGGATATTGGCTTGGCGCAAGGTATCAGGGAAACGGAATTATGACGAAAGCCTGCAAAATATTTGTAGACTACGCTTTTGTAGAGTTAAAACTTAATAGAGTTGAAGTAAGATGCGCGGTGGGGAATTTTCGAAGCAAAGCAATTCCTGAGCGGTTAGGGTTTGTTAAAGAGGGAATCATCCGAGAAGCAGAGTGGCTTTATGACCATTATGTTGATCATGTCGTGTATGGAATGCTTTCTCGAGAATGGCTTGTGAGGTGATTATTCTGAGACGATTGGTTAAGCTAGGTATTGCTTTTGCCATTTTAATTCTTGTAGTACTTGTTATGTGGACGGTATTTAGAAGGTACTCTTTGTACAGATTGCCATTGTCGTTGCCCATGCCCTTTGAACAGTCCGTTCTTATTCCGGATATTCCTTGTTCTAGTGATAAAGACAACGATGGTGTGAATGATTTAAAAGACATCGTTAATGGTGCCCGGGCAGAAGTAAGCAGAAAACCCCAGTATCGCAGTGCTTACTATCAAGGGGGCCTTCCACCAGATAATGAAGGAGTATGTACTGACGTAGTGTGGAGAGCAATGCGTGATGCTGGTTACGAGCTAAAAGCCTCAGTGGATAAAGACATTCGAGAAAACCTATCAAAGTATCCTCGCGTCGCAGGTTCCCCAGATCCCAATATAGATTTTCGTCGAGTTCCAAATCTCATCGTATACTTTCGTAAGCATGGGACGGAGCTTACTAAGGAAATAAAACCCAGTGACTTAGAAAATCTTTACCAGTGGCAGGCAGGGGATATAGTCACCTATGATTATCCACACGAACATATTGCAATAATTTCTGATAAACGTCGCAAGGACGGCGTTCCATACATTCTGCATAATGCGGGACCCATAGCCAGCGAAACGGATCAGCTTATAAGTTGGCCCTCTAAAATTACTGGCCATTTCCGATTTCCAAAGTTTTAGTATATCCATTATATGAGAGGACTCCCACTCAATAAGTGGGAGTCCTCTCATATAATCAGCTTTTCACTGCGCTGGATCTATCAATTAATTTTTATCCATGGAACTTTACAATATTTTCTCAGAATAGAACAGATTTGTCCGACAAATTCTTTTATACGATATAATTCACTTTCGCGACTACCAGTTCTCCACGACTGACAGTAATCCATCAGCCAGTATTCCAGTTTAGCGGCCAGTTCATAGGGGGCATCTAGCGGATGGACATCCTGTCCATACTCGCGCTCTTTAATGACCAAAGTCAATTCCTGCATCAGTGCTACCCCACGAGCAGCAAGATAATACTCCAACATTTCCTCTTGTCGGTCTGCATAGGAACCCATATTATTTTGTTTAAGGGAATTGAAGATTTCCGAACATCTGGTTACGGCAGCTTTAAGCTGATCCTCTGAAACCTGCATTATTTCCTCTTTAGCTTTTTCATATAGGCTGATTCCGAAATCTTCGTAAGTTTGATTGTAGACTTTGTAATCCCTAAAAAATGCTAGATTGTTAAATATAATTATGTCTTGATGCGAAAGTTCACGCAGTAGACCCACTAGAGTTTTCCCTGGGTCTTCATATTCCACTAAAGAAATAGCCTGGTCTATGGTACTGAAATCTCTGTCGTCCTCCACGTTCCAGCCTTGTGCTGCACCGTAAATCAGGCCAGGAATGGCAAGAGACGGCATATTGATGTGGCCGCAATCCCCCCAGTCGGTATTTAAAAATCCTTCGGAATGATATTTTTTACCTAGCTTCGCCAACTCGCGAATGTTAGTGAAACTCATGTCATAAGCATTCACCAATCGGCTGTACCCGGATACGCTCGGACATACATATTGCTTCAAGCCTTTGTCATAAAAAATCTTGACAGTTTCGTCATTTGCGCCATAATCGTAATACCAATTGAGGCAGGTAACCTGTGCATTGAGATTACACAGATGCTCGGGATGGCTCTTTACAATATCCCCCCAAATCATGACCTCCTTTCCCTTGGCTTGGAGATATTCTACTAGCTGATTGACATAACAAAGATACATCTCTCCGTAATCCATTTTCTGGGCCATAGAAGCACTTTTTCCCTTGCCTAAATCATAGGTCTCATCACAACAAATGTTTATTTTATTGCTGCGAAACAAAGGCATGTATTGGTCAAGTATACCCTTGATAAGAGTCAAGCTTTCGGGGTCCGACACATTGATTATGTGGTACCTCATGCGGTTATACCAAGTAAAAGTCTCACCGGGACTGGTGTCGTCCATTTCTCGGTATTTACCAAAGCCCTCTGAACGTAGCAAATCATACAAATGTCCAAAGGTGGCTATGCAGGGTACGAGCTCAACCCCTCTTAAGTTGCAATAAGAATCTAATTCCAGAATTTCTTCTGGGTTAAAAGGATCAGTCTGTGACCAAATTTCTTCAAAGCCATCTAAGCGCAAACAGTTTTCCATGTACAACTGAAGTTGATTGATTTTATACAGTGCCAAGCGATCGACTAGTGCTTTTAGGCTGTCCATAGTGGGCACCCGCCCCCGGCTTACATCAAGCATATAGCCTCTGTTCGCATAGGAGGGTTCATCGGAAATGTCCACACAGTCGATTTCCCCACGGGATAGCCTACATAGCTGAATCAGGGTTGCAGTCCCGTACAGGAAGCCACGGTTGGAACTAGCGGCAATGGTAATTTTATTGGGCATCACGGTTAGTCGGTAGGATTCCTCTGTGCAATCTATAGTATCGTATTGATAATAAATGCAGTTATTAGTAAAAGTTCCTGAGCATCGCAGTAATTTTTTAATGGGCAGAGTCATGGCAATAACCTTTTTAATTTCCTGCTGTAACAGCTTTGCCGTTTCGAGGTCATTGTCATCCTGCGCCTCATCTAACACGATGGCAGTATAGTGGTCTATCAAAAATGACCCATCTTGAGTTGTAATCTTGCGTGGCAATGGTATAAGATACATTCTTGTTTCTCCTGTCTCATATTGTGTTTTTGTCTCTACTGCTTACAATGCCAGGCAATAGATAATAAGAGTACCGTTCTTCCATATTGTTCTCCATAGATAAGCCTTATCCTCTATTAAAGTTCCTCAGCCAGCAATTGTATTTTGCCATATAGTCTTGCAACCATAATCTCTACTTAAAATCCAATAGTCTCCTTATTGTGGTTAGTTTGCTTAGGACAACAGACATTATTCGCAAACTTTTTAGGAGAGATTCACACCATAAAAATAAGCCATTGATCACTGATCAATGGCTTATAAGAAATCACTGAAACTCATTGCCTATAACGCAACCACATGGAACTGTACTAAGATCGCACCTATTAGAACTCCCAGGTTCTACCAGCTCGAAAGCTGCTATTGTTTCATTCCAACTAATTTTGTAAATCACAGATGAGATTTTAACCAAATCACCTTCATACGCATCTATTCCGTTTTGATCAGAAATACCAGTCCACTGAAGAAGTTGAAATTTCCCGATTTGTTCCCATGATTTTCCAGGTACACTCACGGCAAAGGGAACTGAACTTTGCGTATCAAAACTTATGGCTTGTGGTATTAACATTTTCTCCTTAACCTTGTCCCAAACCCTAAATTTTAGCTCTCTCAAATTTGTGGTTCCTCCTTTGTTAATCGCGAAAAGCCTCTCTAACTAATACGTAAGAGGGGGCATTTTTAAGGGGGTACAAAAGTATATATTTTTTTCCGGTTCTTAAAATGGTCGGGCCAATCGCCCTTGTTGCATAAATGTTCTCGAAATAGGGTATCTTACCTTTTTAGAGATTGTCATTAAGACGACCAAATGAGTACGGAGGGGTATAGGTGCGGATTTTAGCGTTCTTGCTCGCTATGATAATACTGTTGCTACTTAGTCTAACTTTAAAAGCAGAAGTGGATTTTAGATACAGGCGTATCAAAGAGGAAGATCATATTGAAATTGATTTTCATGCCTTTCATGGCTTATGGCATGCTCGATTTCAAATCCCAACCATCCAATTAGAATGGGAGAAAGGACCACAGGTTGAAATTGAACAGGAAGCAATAACAAAAGGCGGGACACGCAAAGCAACTAAAAAAGCGCGTATGCGTTATATTCGGGTAGGGTGGTTGTCTCGTTTTTGGTTGAATATTCCCCGTTTGTTGAGGCGTATTAATCAGGTAAAACGGCAATTCTACAAGGGGATCCATTGTAAGGACATCAATTGGCGGATAGAAATTGGTTATCAAGATGCGGCTCATACGGCGATCGCAGCAGGTGCATTTTGGACTATGTTGGGTTTTGCACTTTCCCATCTTTATCAACAAGTGACAGTTGAAGTCAAAAGACCAGCTTTGGTAGTTGTCCCTACATTTAAGAAAGTAGGATTTTTATGTGATATTCAATGCATATTCCAGTTAAGAATCGGTCATATTATTTTTGTAGGATTTAACGTATTGAGAACGTTAAGGCGGGGTATAAGGGGGTAGACTTTGCATATGGGTAATCATCCGATTGAATCATTGATGAAAACAGCCATGGAAAGTATCCAACAAATTGTTGATGTCAATACGATTGTTGGAGATCCAGTAGAAACGCATGATGGATCCGTGATAATTCCAATCTCAAGAGTTTCTTGTGGTTTCGCAGCAGGTGGTAGTGAATTTGCACCCACGGAGGAGCATAAAGAAAATATGAATATGGGCGGACAAGCACCGCCACTTCCCTTTGGAGGCGGCGCGGGAGCCGGAGTGTCAGTTCAACCTGTTGCTTTCTTGGTTGTAGGTAATGGGAGCATTCGGCTCTTACCTGTTGACGGTAATGTGGTAGTTGATCGGTTAATTGATGCAGTTCCTGACGTGTTAGACAGGGTTACGGGGATGTTTCAGAAGAAGAAGCGACCTACGGACGATATTATCATTGCTCGTGACTAAACGAGCCGATCGTATTTTGTAAAAAATAATAGGGATAAGTAAAGAAGAACGAGAATATCTCGTTCTTTTTTGCATGTCCTTTTCATACTAGTCAGAAAGTATAACTTTTTAGTTGTATACTTTCTGGAAGCATAAGTGCAACTAACGCGATCGCTGGCGCCTGAAGGCTTGGCGCTAGCCAAGTTTTCTTTATACTTTTAGGCAGGGGGGTGGGAAATGGTTAATCTCATCTGGCTTTTGATGTTGGCAACTGGAATTATAGTTTCAGCGCTTAATGGACACATCGAAGGTGTAACGGCATCGGCGATGAAAGCGGCGGAACTGGGGGTAGAGGTGGCCATTGAACTAATCGGTGTGATGAGTTTATGGCTAGGGCTCATGCGCTTGGCAGAGGAAGCTGGCTTTATTAGGGGGATTGCACGCCTATTTGGCCCAGCGGTACGTCGCTTATTTCCTTCCCTTAAGCCGGATAGTCCTGCACTGGGAGCCATTATCATGAATATTAGTGCCAATATATTGGGATTGGGGAATGCTGCTACCCCTTTTGGTCTGAAGGCTATGCAGGAACTTCAAAAGGAAAATCCGACACCCGACGTAGCAAGTCCTGCGATGATAACATTTCTAGCTTTAAATACGTCTTGTATAACAATAATTCCTGCTACCATTATTGGAGTTCGTCTTAAAGCAAATTCTGTCAATCCGACAGAAATTATTGGGACAACCATCGTCGCAACTGGCTGTGCTATGACTGTTGCAATCATCGCGGACTACATTATTCGTAACAGGAGGAGAAAATGAATTTTATTGCCGAGATTTCTCGTTGGGCGATTCCATTACTCCTGTTACTTATCCCAGTACTGGCTTACCTTCGCAAAGTCCCTGTTTATGAATCGTTCGTAGCTGGAGCGGAGGAAGGGTTTAAAACGGGCGTTCGGATTCTCCCGTTTCTAATTGGAATGTTAGTGTCTATAAGAGTTTTCGTAGATTCCGGCGCGCTGGAGATAGTGTCACATTGGCTGCAGCCGCTCTTCGCGCTTTTAGGCTTGGATCCGAACTTTGCGTCGATTATTCCTTTGGCGATTATGCGTCCCCTGAGTGGGTCAGGGGCCTTAGGAGTCGCGACACAACTGATCAATCAACATGGGCCGGATTCCTACATCGGTCGGTTAGCATCAACCCTCCAGGGTAGTACGGATACTACGTTTTTTGTACTTACGGTGTACTTCGGATCGGTTGGAATCAAAAAATACCGTTACGCTCTAAAGTTGGGATTATTAGCGGATATCGTCGGCTTGGTTGTCTCCGTATGGATTGTTAGCAAAGTGTTTTATTGAACCGTACTTTGTACATACTAACGATGTACCGAAAAGGGGGCATTGTTTAGTATGCTATATATTGTTTTACCTGCGTATAATGAGGCCGAAGCACTTCCCGCATTGCTGGAGGATATCGAACAGAACTGCTCGGCAATCCCACACCAGATTGTTGTCGTCAATGATGGGAGTACAGACAGTACTTCGGATGTAGCCAAGAGATACTCCCAAACCCATAAAAATATTCACACAGTTATTCACGATCAAAACCAAGGGCTTGGGGCGGCCTTAAACAGCGGTTTTCAGTATGTCATGAACCTTAACGAAAAACAACACGACGGGACAGCAAGACACCTGAACCAACAAGTCCCGGATATGGTGATAACAATGGACGCCGATAATACTCAGCCTGCAGATCGAATCCCCATGCTTTATGAGGCGATTTGTTCGGGATCTGATCTTGTCATTGCCTCACGTTATGTTCAAGGTGGGGAACAACATGGACTCTCTTTAGGACGAAGAGGGCTATCCTGGGGAGCTGGAAAGTTCATGCATTTCTTTGCACCTATACCAGGCGTTCGGGATTATTCATGCGGCTTCCGTGCTTATCGTCTTTCGATATTAGCAGAAGGAACGCGGCAATATGGTCCAAATATAATTAAGAGTCGTAACTTCTCAGGAATGGTTGAACTGCTATTAAAAGTAGCTCCGTTTGCTGAGCTCGTGACTGAAATCCCTTTAGAACTCCATTATGAACGGAAAAAAGGGATCAGCAAAATGCGGATAAGGGCAACGATCTGGGGATATATCCTACTCATTTATCAGATAAAACGCAAAAGGTGGAACAGGTTAAAATGGGCGGAGGAGTAAGAAAGCTACTTTTATTTGTCATTTTACTGGTTGCCCTGGTAGCCCGTCTAAGGGGAATAACGAACCCGTTGTTAGATGATCAAGCATGGCGTCAAGCAGATACGGCGGGTATGGCTTTACATATGCTTGGGCGTTTAACGGATCTTCCAGGCATCTTCTTGCCTCAGCTTAATTATGATGGAGTTATCCCTCAAAGTGCGGAATTGGAGTTTCCATTTTTTCCTTACCTTTTGGCCTGGACATGGACACTATTTGGGTGGGCGGATATTTGGGGACGCCTATGGTCGGTTGTCTTATCCTTAATTACAGTGGGAGGAATTTATCACCTAGGGCGGCAAATGTTTACAGACCGTGCAGGACTTTTAGCAGCAACTGTTTATGCTCTGATGCCCTTATCAATTTATTATGGACGAGTCGTAATGCCCGAACCGATGGCCCAAGCTTGGAGTATTTGGGCTTTGGCGATGATTTGGAGCTGGAGAAATTCAATGGAAGGTAGAGGGCTTTGGAAAATTGGGCTGCTAATGGCAGCAGCAGTATTAGCAAAGCTTCCTCAGCTTATGTTGTTTCCAGTCGCCTTATTGCTTGGCTTTTATCCTTTAGATTTAAAAAGGATAGGGCAAATTGTACGCTATAGTCTGATTGTGCTTATTCCCCCAATGGTATATTATTTATGGGTGCATTTTAACGTCGCACCTTCAAGTCAGTTTGTATCCGGGATAATGGCTGGAAATATGGTAGAGACAAGTATCCTGAACTGGAAAGTATTGAGTAATAACCTTCAGCAAGGATTTACTGGCAGTGTTCTCTTTCTCTCGGGAATTGGTCTATGTCGCCTGTTGTTTGCACGTACTCCCGAGCAAGTTGCCCTATTAACTTGGAGTGGAATTGGTATTCTCTATATAGTTGTGATTTGTGTACGAATTCCCTTAGATTATTACTTAGTGCCTATCTTACCTATTGTTGCTTTGCTGAGCGCCTATGCCCTTGATAAAATTGACTTCCTACCAAGTACTGTGCTTGTATTATTATGCTTAGTGTTAATCAATCGGGAATCCTTTGCAGCAAATGCATATTTAACGCCAAAGTATCATTGGAATGAGGAAATTCTCAGCCAAGCGCGGTGGATCAAAGACCATACTCCTTCCTCAAGCATCCTGGTCTTAAGCGACTCAGCGCCTATGACGTTTTATTATGCACAACGTGTGGGCTTTCGCTTAATTTCAATAGATGATGAAGACATACCATCTGAAGTGCTGCACCAGTTCCCTGGTGACTTCTTGGTGCATCTTCCCCAGAGCACGCATAAAGAACATTTTTGGGAAAAAGTACAGGCCAGTTATCCGGAAATCGGGCCGGGTGTTTTTGATCTGAGAGAATCTAAGTCCAAATCTAGAGGATAAGACAGAATTACTAGCTATTGGGTAGTGCATAGTTCAAAGTGTATATTGTAACTAGCGCGTATCAATAGTAGTGTTAAGGTTGAGGGAGCGTGGAATATATGGACAGGCCTCAAGAAAAAGAGGATGGAGAACGTTTGCAGAAAGTACTGGCGCAGGCTGGCGTGGCTTCTCGTCGACATGCAGAACAGCTCATTATTGCTGGTCGGGTAACAGTGAATGGAAACAAAGTTTCTGCTTTGGGAACTAAAGTGAATATTCAAGACCATATTCAAGTGGATGGGCAGGAGGTATACCGCTCGGAAGGTCTACACTATTATCTGCTCAATAAACCAGTCAGTGTGATTACCAGTGTTGGCGATCCTCAGGGACGTCCAACTGTAGTAGATTTAATGAAAGATGTTCCTGTACGGGTTTATCCTGTCGGCAGGCTAGATTACGATACATCTGGCTTATTGGTTCTTACAAACGATGGAGAATTAACTCATCGCTTGATGCATCCATCCTATGGCGTGGAGAAAACGTACCGTGTATGGGTAAAAGGACCAGTGGGCATTAAGGCACTTGAAACTTTGCGGCAGGGGGTACTACTTGAAGACGGAAACACCGCTCCGGCAAGAGTAGTGCGCGTGAGCGGTGTATCCAACGAAACAAACGTTAAGTCCAAAGGGAGTTCATTGGAAGTCTTAGAGGTGACAATCCATGAAGGACGAAATCGTCAAATTCGTCGTATGTTTTTAGCAATTGGATATCCAGCAGTAAAACTTGAACGAATTCGATTTGGAGCGTTAACACTGGGAAATTCCCTCGGTTCAGGCGCTTACCGAGCGTTGACAATAGAGGAAGTTAAGGAATTGCGTTCCAAAGTAGGGCTAAGTTAATTATAAGGATAAATGGGATGCTCGATCTCAGTACTCCATTTTTCTATGTCTTTTCCGCCATAGCCACGTAAGGTGTTGGCGACACCATTAATTTTTTCGTGGTTTGTTTGAATCAATACCAACCAATGTCCTGTGCGCACTTCATGTTCGTAATGTCGTGCGCGAATTTCAGAAAGACCATAGATCAGGAGCACTTCAACAAGTCCACGACCTTGAGGTTGATGCAGGAGTTGATTTGCTAGAGGTCCAGCGACAACTACTTCCCCAAGATTTGGGACATTAAAAAGAGCAACTTGAATTAACCAAGCATTAAATTTGTCTAAGTTAATTTCACTAGGATAATAAGCAAGTTCATTCGCAATTTCTTCTCGGAACTCACCTTGATGGATGAACTCACTTCTAACAAGGACCGATATTTTACTATTCGCCAAGGATTCACCTTGAATCTCTTCAATGGCCTGTTTCGTTTGTTGAGGGCCTTTAAAAATAGCAATAGCTGTTTTTCTCATTTAAGTATCCTCCTTCAACAATGTTTGCTTAATTACTTACGTACTGAGCTGAGCATGACTTAGTATGTCCACAAATTACAACACTAAAGCAAGAGATGCAGGAGAAAATTAAACGATGGAGAATTATTTTATGACGAATTAAAAAGCTATAGAGATTAATATAGAGGAACGGAGAGAGTGATGATGAAAATTCGGATAGGTAATGAGCTCCTTACAGAACACGTTCGCATTCGTATTCGTTTGGATTATCGTGGTGAATCGAAGAGTGGACGCTTTTTCTTTGGAGGCAAGAGTAAAGAGCAAATGGCAGAAAAGATGCGAGAACAACAAGTTGCCTTATTGCGTAATGTTCCGCTTCAAGGAGTTCTTATTGAAGATGTCGATTTAAGTCTAGATGTCTATGCTGTGGCTGAAGGGGGTGGAAGGCGTGCTCATGAGATTGCCTATGCGCCTATAATCCTAACTCTCCGAATCGAAAACCTTGACGATTTGCTCCCACTTCTGATTAGATCTGAATTTCGTAAAATCGAGTTCCTTAGTCCTGAAAATATCTCGCTTCACCGCTTGGATATGGAAAGATTACTATTTCGGTTAAGTCAATCATTTCAACAAGAAATAAAAATTCTTGAACAAAAATATTCACGTTAATGACTTTTGCGTTAAGCATAAATACATATCTAAAGCGTATATCTTCCCTTGGAGGATACCTGGTATGAAATAATAGTAATAATAAACAGGTTGACCTCACTCAGAGGTCAGCCTGTTTATTATTACTATTATTCAGTTTAGTCGGTTGTTCTCTGTACCATTTCTAGCAAATCATAGAAGAAATTGTAGAACAAACTCGAATAAATAGAAATAACACAATATCATGTAACTATTGAAATATTCTTGAGGTAGAGTTATTATAGGCGAAGTGGTCTGACCGTCGGACCATAGGGGGCCATCGAACCATTAGCCCAGAGAAGCCTTAGTATGAGAAACTAAAGAGGTGAATGAAAAAAATCTTAAAGGCAATTACTAATAAGGATTAGATTTAGAAGGAAAAACACTACACATACTTAATGAAAGGTGGATTTAACTATGCCATGGACACAGAACTGGCTTTGGCACACCAGTTGCAATTTCCGGTGCGATCCTAATTGGTCTGGGATTTGAACCCCTTTATGCGGCAGGACTCTGTTTGATCGCCAACACTGCACCAGTGGCCTTTGGTGGAATTGGTATTCCAATTATTACCGCAGGTGCTGTGACCGGGGTTGACGCGAATATAATTTCTGCGGCTGTAGGTCGCCAACTTCCCTTCCTTTCGGTTATGATTCCCTTATATTTAGTTATTCTCATGGCTGGTTGGAAAGGTGCCAAAGAGGTACTTCCCGCAATTGCCGTTTCAGGACTTTCCTTCGCTATTGCTCAGTGGTGGTCTTGTGGGGAGAGGTAAAGTATGCCTCTTCCCATCATATATTTCTAAAGTACTCTATTTACTTATTGAATTTTCTCCTAAATTGAATTAATATATAATTATATAAAAGCGGTCTGACCGTCGGACAATGTTTTAAGGGGTATAAAGGATGTTAACTGGTGAAGTTTTGCAAAAACTTGTTCAAGTACTCGGTGCTGAAAATGTCCTAAAAGAACAAGAAGACTTACTAACCTATGCTTATGACGCTACCGCGGCCATGGAGCATTCTATTCCAGATGTTGTAGTTACGCCCCTTTCCCATCGTTTCAGCAAGAGATAATAATAATATTATAAAATAAATATTCTCGTTAGTTATCATATATAAGCTTCTCTTCAGCTTCGACCGAGAGGATTTTTTCGAAGAGTTGAAAAGGTGTTATACCTGTTCATGTACTTCATCCTGTGATTTGTTTGTGCCTTGCACCCTCCCCGACAAACCAGTAGACATAATATGTTCCTTCATCAGAAGCGCTTGTTTGACAAGGTCAAAAGGGGATGAATCTGTGGGATTAGTATTGGAACTATTTGAAAAGCTTAGTATTATTGCCACCATAGCGTTACTGATGACGAAAAGCCAAGTCTTTCGTCGATATTTGAATTCCCAAATAAATCAACGCGAAAAATTAACTTTGATACTGATTTTTGGCGTATTTTCTATGGCAGGAACCTACTCAGGGGTCTCAATTCATGGCGCTAATGCCGCAAATACGAGCGCTATTGGAACAGTAAGTGCAGGCTTGCTCGGCGGGCCACTGGTAGGGTTCGGGGTTGGCATTATTACTGGATTACACTTTTATATATTTTATGGAGGATTTACCGGTTTGGCTTGCGCGATATCACCAATAATACAGGGCTTGTTGGGAGGTCTAGTTTATTGGCTGGCACGGGATAAAACTTACGATTGGAAGGTTGGGATCGGGCTAGGGGTTGTCGCACAAACTTTGGAAATGGTAATTATACTTATGCTTGCACGTCCTTTCGTTGAAGCATGGGACCTTATTAAGGTCATTGCCACACCCATGGTTGTATTCAATGGTCTTGGGGTGGGTCTTTTTCTGTACATTATTAAGACAGTTTATACTGAAGAAGAGCAGATTGCGGCCATACAAGCCCAGAATGTTTTACGAATCGCCGATTTGACCTTGCCTTATTTTCGGAAGGGACTAAATTTAGAAAGTGCGCAGAAAGCAGCCGAAATTATTCAGAAAATGTCCCATGTCGCGGGAGTGGCAGTCACGAACACAGAACAAATTATCGCCTTTGTCGGTTTAGGAGATGACCACCATTTTAGTGGACAACCAATTATGACCGAGGCAACGCATGTAGCATTACAAACTGGAAAACCTTTTCTAGCAATATCTGAAATGGAAATTGACTGCAGCTATGAAAAATGTCCTTTGCGTTCGGCAATTGTCGTTCCTTTACGCCAAGGAGAGAAGATAATTGGAGTTTTAATACTATATCGTGCTCAGCGTGGTAAATCGGTTATGGACGTATCCTTAGCTGAAGGGCTAGGGAAACTTTTTTCCACTCAGCTCGAACTCGCGGATCTTGAACGTCAAAAAGAGTTGAATGTTGCCGCTGAAATCCGTGCACTTCAAGCCCAGATTCAACCGCATTTCTTATTCAATACCCTGAATACCATCGTAAGCTTGATTCGGAGCCAACCAGAAAAGGCTCGTGAGATTCTAATCTTTCTGGGTGAATTTTTACGTCACAACATGCGTCAAGGAGTGGCTTTCCATTCCGTGCGGGAAGAATGTGAACACGTAAAAGCCTATTTGGCTATCGAAGAGGCCCGATTTGGAGATAAGTTGAAGGTTAATATGGACATTGAGGATGGGACAGGAAGTGTGTTAATTCCACCGCTTGTATTACAACCGCTGGTAGAAAATGCCGTAAGACACGGGCTCTTACCTAAGGAAAACGGAGGCACAGTCTCAATCCATGCCTACATTGTGGGTGATGGCTTAAACATAATAGTTCGAGATGACGGAATCGGCATATCCAGTTTTAAGTTGCACGTCATTCTAGAAAGGGATTATGCTGAACCATCCGAGATAGGTATAGGTCTTGAAAATGTACATTGGCGTCTATTAAGACTATACGGACAGGGACTGCGGATTGAAAGCACTCTTGGTGTGGGAACTACTATCTCGTTTCGAGTACCCACTTCAGGAAGTGCCCTCAGAGGGGTGACTTAATGATCAGAATAGTGTTAGTGGATGATGAACAACCAGCGCGTGAAGAACTTCGCTTTTTGTTAGAACAAAATTCTAAAATTAAAATCATCGGCGAGTTTTCCAGCGGGGCACAGGCTATCGCAGAGATTCCCAATTTACAACCGGCGGTTATTTTTATGGATGTTCATCTGCAGGACATGGATGGACTGGATGTTGTCCGTGCTCTTCAACAGGTGGATGTTCGTGCGTTCGTCGTTTTTGCCACCGCTTTCGATGTTCATGCCATACGTGCCTTTGAGCTCAATGCAGTGGATTACATTTTAAAACCCTTTTCTCAGGATCGATTAAAGGTGACGATTAATCGGATCCAACAACGATTGCAGCTAAATGATCCTGAATTGTCGCTGAAAATTGGAAAAGTTATTCAGGAGATAGGAGTTAAGCAACGACCACGCAAGCTTGCAGCAACTAGTAAAGGGCGTGTTGTCCTAATCGACCCTCAGGAATTGCTTTATGTGGCCGCTGAGGGGCGCTACGCCAGTTTAGTCACAGCTCAAAAAATGTGGCCCACGACGTTCAGTTTGTATGAAATACAGGAGAGACTGGATCCCGCCCAGTTCTTGCAAACTCACCGATCTTACATCGTGAACCTCGATCGAATCAAAGAAGTGATTCCTTGGTTTAATTCGACTTATAAGATTATCCTTGATGAAGAGACTTCTCCTGAAATTCCGGTGAGTAGAACGTATATCAAAGAACTTAAAGAACGGTTTGATGTTTGAGTGTTCTCTATGAAGAACACTTTTTTTTTGCGTAAATATTAATATGCAATCAATACATTAATTTGATAATTCATGTCATTTAATTTATGTTTCATGTAAAGAATCTAGAAATTTGTTACGCAGTATAATATGCTCTAGATAATTTCTGAAAGGAGGGAATAAGGTCTCTTTTGCAATTATTATTAATATAACCAAGATGTGCCAGATGAATCAATCTAAATCGTGAAAGGAAGTTAGAAAATGCAGTTTTTCCAGAATTATAACCCCACAGGTAGTGCGTTTTTTTCAACCATTGTTGCCGCAATCCCTATTGTTTTATTACTGTATTTATTAGCGTTCCACCCCAGAACGGACAAACACGGCAACAAGCACAGAGGTATTGAGCCTCCTCCAGCAGCACTAATTTCTGGTTTTGTGGCTATTCTAATTGCGGTATTTGTTCTAAAGATGCCTGTTGCAGCAGCTTCGATGGCATTTGTCAACGGAGTAGGCTTCGGTCTTTTCCCTATTGGTTGGATCGTTGTCGCTGCAATGTTACTTTATACTATTACTCTTGTTAGCGGGAAATTTGAAACTGTTAAGGACAGCGTCAGTAATCTATCCGCTGACAGACGGATTCAAGCGATACTTATTGCTTTCTCCTTCGGTGCATTTATTGAAGGTGCCGCTGGTTTCGGCACACCGGTAGCTATTGCTGGTGCGTTGATGGTGGGGCTAGGGTTTAAACCTTTTACTGCTGCAGTACTGTGCTTGATTGCTAATACTGCTCCCGTGGCCTATGGTGCTATCGGTACTCCAGTTATCACTTTGGCAAAAGTTACCGGTCTTCCTGAATTTGCTCTGAGTGCTATGGCTGGACGCCAACTGCCATTCTTTTCTTTAATCATTCCTATCTGGGTCATCGCTACCATGATTTACATGGATAAGAAAAGCATGAAGACTGTTGTAAAAGATACTATGGAAGTTATGCCAGTTCTGCTAGTTGCGGGTATTAGTTTCGCTCTCACTCAATTCTATGTCTCCAATTATGTCGGTCCAATGTTAGTCGATATTCTTGGCGGTATCGTCTCGATGCTTGCGACAATTCTCTTCCTTAAAGTCTGGCAGCCTAAGTCAGTCTATCGTTTGGCTGGAGAACCACCTCTAAAAGCTGGTGTTAAGCATTCTGTAAAGGACGTTGTAGTGGCTTGGATACCTTGGGGATTCCTAACCACCTTTGTATTCCTTTGGGGTTATCCGCCGGTTAAACTCTTGATAAACAAGTTTTTTACGTTCCCTCTTAAGGTTCCTTTCCTTCATAACGTAGTTATTAAGACCGCGCCTGTCGTACCTAAAGATAGCCCTGAGGCTGCCATATACACATTGAACCTGATTTCAGCTGCAGGTACTGGTATTTTAATTGCAGCAATACTGACTGGGTTATTCCTAAGAATTACGCCCGCTCAGTGGATGGAAGCAATCGTTCGTACTGCAAAGAGAATGAAAACCCCACTGCTTACGATCGGACTGGTCATGGGCTTGGGATACACGACTAAATTTGCAGGATTGGATGCTATCCTTGGTCTGGCATTCACCAAAACTGGCTTTATGTATCCGTTCTTCGCGGCTATGTTAGGTTGGTTGGGTGTTTTCTTGACAGGGAGTGACACTTCTTCCAACGTGTTGTTTGGTAACATGCAGAAAATTACTGCTGAACAGCTTGGACTCGATCCTATCTTGATTGCCGCTTCGAACAGTACGGGTGGCGTCATGGGTAAAATGATTGACGCACAAAGTATTGTTGTCGCTACCGCTGCTTGTTACGAAGATAGGAAAGAAGGGTCCCTGGCTGTTGGTCCGATCTTCCGTACAGTATTCATGCATAGTATCGTTTTAGCGTCACTCGTCGGTGTACTCGTCATGTTGCAAGCGTATGTGTTCAAATGGATGGTTCCTCCGGCTACTTGGGGTGGTCAAATAGCAGCGCTTACTGCCTATAAACTGAGTGGTACCCAGCTTATCGTGATATTAGCAGGGTTACTTGTTGGGGCATTTGTTCTCGGTCTTGCACTAGACACGACGGGTAAAAAGAATAATAATATCTCAAGCAATCTATAGTAAGCATTTTTACCAATAATCAAAGGCTCCTCTATTTCACAGTTTCAAATCGAGGAGCCTTTTGATTAATAGGTTTCATGAATACCTAAACAATCGTGACGGTGAAAATTGCGCAGAACCAGCAACCAGCATTGTCAGATCAGGGCGGAGACTCTCCAAACTCTGGCATAAGCTGTACCATTCATCCTAGGCAGGAAGAATGGATGAGGGACTGCGATAAAGATAGTACTGGTTATTATAGAGGTTGGAAGGAGGCGGTGCTCGGAAATACGAAGCCGGAAACCCATAATAAGCTTCTAATGCAGTAATTTTGAGACCTGTGGGGACTCCGACGAGCATCGGAGTTCTGAGAACACCAAAGGAAACGGGAGTACTCTGAATCATCATTCCAGCAACGTCGGCAGCCGTAGCTGGAAACCGAGTCTAACAATCAAAGGAACAGCAAGTGCAGCAGGAGTACCAAATCCTGCTGCACCTTCATTTAAGGAACCAAACAGCCAAGCAACAAGGATAACTTGAATTCCTCGATCAGCGGTGACCCCAGTGAAGCATCTGTGAATGGCCTGGAGCACGCCGCTTTTTTTGTTCCATTAAAACGAAGGATAGCGCCAAGAAGAAAGGATTTTTCTGATCTTTGAAAACTACAAATTAGAGTATCACTCAGGGTAATCGCCATTATATATATTCGATTGTCTAATGAATAATGAGATTGCTTCAAAGATGTGGGAAGAGGAAGTATTTAACTCTTCCCACATCTTTATAGTTAGAGAGTGTATTTTCTTATTGAAATTTATCTTAAATTAGATTAATATAGACATATCAAAGCGGTCTGACCGTCAGGCAAATTTTTAAGGGGGTTAATGGATGCTAACTCGTGAAGTATTACAAGAACTTGTTCAAGCGCTCGGTGTTGAAAATGTCCTCACAGAGCAAGAAGACTTAATGACCTATGCTTATGACGCAACAGCGGCAATGAAGCATTGTATGCCAGAAGTTGTGGTTACGCCCCTTTCCACAGAACAGGTGGCGGAAATCGTTAAAATTGCTGCTCGTCATAAAGTTCCGCTCTATCCACGTGGTGCAGGAACAAACCTTAGTGGAGGAACTATCCCTATTGAAGGGGGTATTGTTCTCTCAATGCTCAACTTAAATAAAATTCTAGAATTAGACCAGGATAATTTGACTGCCACTGTGCAACCTGGTGTGATTATACAGGCGCTTAATGATGAAGTGGTTAAGCACGGTTTACTGTATCCTCCGGATCCTGGCACGATCGCTACTGCAACCATGGGTGGTTCAGTTTCGGAGTGCTCAGGTGGTTTGCGTGGCCTTAAATACGGTGTCACCAAACATTATATTATGGGCTTGCAAATAGTCTTGGCAAATGGAGAAGTCATTCGCTGGGGAGGAAAAACTGTTAAAAATGTTACGGGGTATGATTTGGTAGCCCTCTTTACAGGTGCCGAAGGAACCCTTGGGATTATCACAGAGATTATCGTTAAACTTATACCTGCGCCTGAGGCTCGTAAGAGTATTCTAGCTGTTTTCGATGACGTGGATAAAGCGGGTAGGGCCATCGCGGCCATTATTCGTAATAAGGTTATTCCAGCGACGCTAGAAATTATGGATAATGTGACCATTCAAACCGTAGAGCATTTTGTGCATGCAGGACTTCCAATGGACGCTGAAGCGGTCCTATTATGTGAAGTGGATGGCTATAAAGAAGTTGTCGAACGCGAAGCTACTTTAGTCGAACGAATTTTGAAAGAAGAAGGGGCTGTAGAGGTAAAAATCGCTAAAGACGATCAAGAGCGCGACCTTTTGTGGCTGGCACGCCGCAGCGCACTTCCAGCTCTCGCTCAAAAACGTCCGACGACTGTACTTGAAGATGCCACCGTTCCTCGGAGCAAAATTCCAGATATGCTTAAAGCAATCCGCAGAATTGCCACAAAACACAATCTTCAAATTGCAACCTTCGGGCATGCCGGGGACGGAAACCTACACCCCACGATTTTGACCGATGATCGAGATCTGGAAGAAATGAAACGTGTACACCTGGCCGTGGAAGAAATTTTCGAAACGGCTATAGCACTTGGGGGAACCCTTTCCGGTGAACATGGGATCGGAATTGCCAAAATGAAATTTCTTGACTGGGAATTTGGTAAGGCTGGGGTAGCTGCACTGCGAAGCATTAAAGAAGCCCTAGACCCCGACTATATAATGAACCCAGGCAAAATTGTAAGGAGGGACTAATCGTGTCCGTATATGATTCTTTGGATTCGATTAACGAAGAACTCCGTAAATGTATGAAATGTGGAAATTGTCAGGCAGTATGCCCGATTTACAAGGAATCACGCCAAGAAGTTGGAGCTGCCAGAGGTAAGATAAGTTTATTAGAATTTTTTATCTCGGGCGAACTTGAGATGACGAAGGGACTTGCAGATCGTTTTTCCCTCTGTACAACTTGTATGGCCTGTAATACTAATTGCCCCTGTGGAGTTCGTTTTGACAAGATCATTCTTGCTGCAAGGGCGGAATCTGTTCGTAAAAAGGGGATACATCCGGTCAAGAAAATTGCCTTCACCGCATTAAAGATGCAACGAGTCTTTGATCTTGGGATGAAGGTGGGAAGTGTCTTTCAGGCAGTTGCCTTAAAGAATATACCAGATAGACACAGTAAATTGGCACGGATGCGCGTTGATATCGGGATTGGCAAGGATAAAGTGTTCCCAATGTTGCCCAAAAAGACCTTGCGATCCGAGTTTCCAGAAGTGATTAAGGTGAAGAATCCAAAAATGAGAGTTGGGTTCTTCACGGGATGCATGATCAACTACTTCTACACGGACATCGGCCGAGCGGTAATCGAGGTGCTTACGGAAAACGACATTGAAGTTGTCATTCCAAAGTTTCAGGCCTGCTGTGGTATCCCAGCCTCGGTCAATGGAGATGTTGCCTCAGCTCGTACCTTAGCCAAACGCAATTTACGTGCGTTTGAGAGACTGGGGGCGGATGCGGTAGTAGTTGCCTGTTCTTCTGGAGGTACTGCTTGGAAACATGTTTTTAGTGAGTTGCTAGAGAATGATCCAGAACTCAAACCTTTGGCAGATAAGTGGGCTGCAAAAGCGTATGATATTTCTGAGTTCTTGGTTAATAAGGTTCCTTTCAAGAAAGAAGGTCTGGGAAAAGTATCGCGTAAAGTGACGTATCATGATCCGTGCCACTTGAACCGTGGAGCGGGAATTAATAAAGAACCGCGAGAAATCCTAAAAAGTATTCCTGGTGTGGAACTGATTGAAATGAAAGAAGCTGGTCGCTGTTGTGGTATGGCAGGATCATTTAGCCTTGTACACCCAGATCTATCCGTACAAATTTCCGATCGTAAAACAGCTGACATCGCCCAGACTCATACGGATACTGTGGCAACTGGTTGTCCCGCTTGCCGAATGCAATTACAAAGTGGGATTGAAAATGCCAACATTGACGAGGAAGTATTGCACACAATTCAAATCTTAGCTGAGTCATATAGGGCCGGCAAGAAACAGTGAACTCTCCAAACTAAAGTTGAACATTGAGACATCGGTGGGGGAGTCTACCCCCACCGATGCAGCATACGGGGGACCACTCTCACTTGTAGAAGTGGGAGTCCCACAATTGGATAAAAGAGTTTGTATTTAAGAAAAAAATACTCACATGGAAACACTGTTCTAGTAGGTGTTTCCATGTTTCATTTTTACAATCGTCATGGTAGAATAATGAAGGAATAAATTCTGTCCAAATATTCTACTATCTTCACGTTGTTAACTCTAGACCTATTGGAGATAACTATAAACAAGATAGAACCTCAATACAATAGCCATATACATCGTGAACTCAGTTACAAGCAGTCGAAAAAAGGAGAGAGTTAAAGTGCTTTTAAAGCCAATCAAAACTAAGAAAATTTACGAACAAATTGTTGATCAGATAGGGCTACTAGTTGCAGAGGGGCAACTAAAACCTGGCGACCGTTTACCCTCAGAGCGTGAATTAGTTGAACGGTTTCAAGTTAGCCGTGCATCCATTCGTGAAGCCATCAGTGCCCTTGAAATGATGGGGCTTATTGAGGTGCGTTCGGGAGAAGGAACATACATTAGACAGGTTAACATTGATTCGGTGGTCGCGCCCCTCGCTTGGATGCTGTTTATTGAAAAGGATGCAGATTTAGAGCTTTATGAAGCCCGAAAGATTTTGGAGGTTCAGGCTGCGGGGTTAGCGGCAGAGAGAGCGGAAGAAGATGAGCTCAAGGATATGTTCGAAGCCTTAGAAGTCATGCGCATGGATCTCCAAATACAGCGTTTGGGAGAAGACGCGGATCATTTCTTTCATTATGCAATTGCAAGGGCTACACATAACAAGATCCTAATTCGTCTTATGAACACTATCTCAGATACTGTAAGGAAGACACTAATGACCAGTCGTAGTAAACTTTATGAAGACACAAACACTCCAGAGAAATTATATATAGAGCATTGTGCCATTTATGAAGCGGTTAAGAGCCATGATGTGGAAAAAGCTCAGCAACTCATGTTAGCTCACTTAGTCGGCGTTGAAACCCAACTAGCGAAGTACCTATTGCTGATTGAAGAATAGAAGAGGTGGAAACACAAATGGTTCTGTGTTTATAGCCTCTTCTATTTAAGCCGGGAGATTTTGGATACAATAACCCTAGTAAGAACAAAATGATAGTGAGGATAAGACATGAACTGTCAAATTGTATATCACCCTGGAAATTGTCTAAATACGAAAAAACCGTTTGCACGTGCTTGCAAATTATGTATAGAAATTTGTCCGCACCAGGCCATCTCGGAGTATCGGCAATTAAATGCCAAACAATGTACAGAGTGTGGGGCCTGTATGGCCGTATGCCCGAGCGATGGCTTTGTTGATCGGACGATGGGTAAACTCTATGATTATCTATTTGAGGAGAAAGAGATCGTTTTAAATTGTCCGCAGGCAATCTCCCGTGGCTTTGAAATTTCCTGTTTGGGGATGCTAGACCGAGATGGCTGGATGCTCCTTATGCTTTTGGCGGAGGAAAAGTCCGTAACGATTATGACAGGAGTTTGTGCCGAGTGCGAAGATCGCCAAGCTTGTGTCAACAGTGTTCAGTCGTTTAAAGAAGCCCATGTGGATTGGCCAGACCATGCTGCTATCAGTATACAAGTTCGGCCGTATGTAGAAGCAGATGAACCAGAGAAAAAAGGTGCGGTTAAGTCCGAAGTCCCGCGAATTAATCTGACCGGTTGGAAACAAAAAGGTCGGGAGAAGATCGAAGAATGGTTACCCAGCTTGGTAGCGGAGGATACCTATACTGTGCCAAAATTCCGTCAGTGGCTTATTGAAGCGGTGGAGAAAAAAACAGAAGGGAAAATCCCGTTTCGTGCTTTGACCGTAGCAGAATCATGTACAAGTTGCGGAGTGTGTGTGGCGATTTGTCCGCAAGGCGCGTTACAAAAGCAGGAAGACAGGAACCCAGACCCTACCGCAGAAGATCCAGCGCAAGAGGAAAAGATTGTGTCGTTGCGTTTGATTTTAGAGCCCCAAAAATGTGTTCAATGTGGGCGATGTGTGGAAATTTGTCGACCACTTGCGTTGTCATTTAATCTAAAGCCAATGTCTCATCGTTTCCTAACGGGTAAGGTATTGATTCACGAGGGAAGCCCTAGATATTGTATCAGGTGTGGCAAACGAATTTTTGATGACACAGACTTATGCCTAGCCTGTTCGACCAGTGATCCAAGTAGCCCTGGGTCTTTCTTCACAGGTGTGAATGGCTAAGGTCTTACTGGTGGTTACCACACCCACAGTGAGCACTGTGTTCGTGTGTCGATTTCTTAGGTTCACGCAAAAGTTGATCGACTAAATGAGTCACGTGAGAAATGGGCTGTTCTTGGATAGCTTTGGCCAAGGCTAGAACTTCTTTGATTTCTTCGGTTTTTATGCCCAAGGATAAGGCCTCGGTGATGGAAAGCCGGAGTGCGGCAAGGGCATTACAGGCAATTGCTGCTGAAATTTGTGTTAGAACGATTGTACGTTGGTTAAGGCTCATAAAGCATTCCTCCAAAATTATTATTTAGAATCTGAATTGATAGGTTTTACTGTCAATTTTAGCATAGAAGAGTTGTGAGGGCAAAAGAGGGAAAGGAATTAAGGAATGAACGAGTATCAGGTTATTGTGGTTGGTGGCGGAGCGGCAGGTATGATGGCTGCTGGACAAGCAGCAAAAGGCGGCGCAAAGGTTCTATTGCTAGAGAAGAAGGAACGTTTGGGTCGAAAGATAGCGATCTCAGGGAAAGGTCGGTGTAACTTAACCAACGAAGAAAATGTTACAGATTTTATTAGCCACTACCCTGGGAATGGTCGTTTTTTACACGGAATATTGAGAGATTTTGATAACGTCGCTTTACGGGAGTTTTTTGCCCTTTACGGAGTAGAGACGAAAGTTGAACGAGGAGGGCGCATCTTTCCTGTCTCGGATGATGCAGAAAGGGTCGTTGAAGCCCTAACTGCCTTCTTGGAGGATAAGGGAGTAGAAGTGCGCTCTGGAACAGCCGTGGAGGAGATTCTAGTTGAGAATGGCCAGGTCAAAGGGGTACGGGGGGCTGGTCAAAAACAATATTTAGCACCTGCGGTAATTGTGTGTACTGGTGGGTCGTCTTACCCCGCCACAGGCTCGAACGGAGATGGGTTCAGGTTCGCCCGGAAACTGGGGCATAGCGTTATCACACCTCGACCAGCTCTAGTACCACTGAAAACCTCCGAAGCGTGGGTGAAGGAGTTACAGGGACTTGCTCTGCGAAATGTAGAAGCCTCCTTGTGGCTGGGTGGAAAGAAGAAAATAGCAGAGTTTGGAGAAATGTTATTTACGCATTTCGGGGTATCGGGTCCCATCATTTTAACGTTAAGCCGCCAGGCCGGAGATGCGCTTCGTGATGGTGAACAAGTCGAGCTGAGAATTAACTTGAAGCCCGCTCTTTCATTAGAACAATTAGACACACGAGTCCAACGAGATTTTCAAAAGTATAGCAACAAGCAGTTTAAAAATGCTCTGGATGACCTCTTGCCTCAAAGTCTGATTCCGGTCATGATCCATTTGAGTGGGATAAACCCGGATGGAGTAGTGCATCAAATAAGCCGTGAAGAACGCAAACGCTTAGTTGGATTGTTGCAAGAATTACCAATGACGATTACAGAAACCCTACCAATAGAGACCGCGATTGTAACGGCAGGGGGAGTCGATATTAAGGAGATCAACCCAAAAACGATGGCTTCAAAACGTGTGGAAGGGCTTTATTGGGCCGGAGAGGTTGTGGATGTCGATGGCATTACGGGAGGGTATAATCTTCAAGCTGCGTTTTCAATGGGGTACAGGGCAGGTCGATCTGCGAGCGATTCCAGAGGTCGGATAACAGAGGCCAGAGATCAGAAAGGGAATACAACGATCTGACACATCCGGCTTCTGACCTCTGACGTCTGAGTTTCGGTGGTCTGATTAACACCCATCTCGCATAAACTCTTTTCGAGGTGGTGTACGTGCGTCGAAGAGGAAGTTTATTAGAATGGATGTGGAATACAGTTCAGCGGGGTGAACGCAGGATCATTCGGGTTATGGTTTTGGCATCGGTAATACTATTATTAATGCAGTTAAGTGTGCTCAGGGATCCGTTAGAATTTTATATGGCGGTGACAGCCAAGGTTGAGGCTCCTCCTTTAGACTTGCCTGCGCTTGCCAAAACGCAGACGACTTGGCAGTTGACTTTAAAAGCGACACCGGCAGCTCCGATCCGTGTGCTTCAAAATGGTAAAGTCATAGCCACATTAGCCAATGGGGAGCGGCAAATAACGGTTGAGGCTGGTCAAATTCAGTTGGACGGACGAGGTTTGCCCCAAATTATTCAAGTTCAAGTTGTCCAGAAAGAGTCCCAATTGGTTGAGCCCCGTAAGGATCAAATCGTTGTGATACAAGGAAATATTCAGAACCTGATGGTCAGACCGTAGTCTTGCAAATCATGCGTCAGCGTACTATAATTCAGTCGTCTATAGTTTTTCATAGTCATTCGAAAAGGAGGGAGTATGGTAGGACGGACGTAAATAGATGCTAATTAGAACGGTGGAACGGATTATCAACTTTCGAGTGATATGAGGAAGGAAGAATGCTATGATGGCGCAAAGTAAGAAAATAGCACTCGCTGCATTGAAAATGGCGATGACAGAGAGCCGAGAAGAAGAGGCCAACTTAAAAGAGTCTTATCAACGGATTGGGGTCAAAACGGCAGCGGTAGATTACGGTGGAGAATACGTCAGTTCAATCCGCAAGATTGTAGAACGTGCGATAGTAGCAGCCAAACGTGAAGGAGCAATCCAAGAAACACATGGGGATGAAGGCGCAGTAGCCGGAGCAACACGTGAGGCCTTAAGTCAAATTATGAATAAAGCCATGGGCTTGAATATTGGTGGGAAGATTGGAATTGCCCGTCAAGATGATCATTTAAGTGTTGCAATTTTCTTTGGAATTGGGCTCTTACATTTGGATGAGGTTGCAGTGGGACTCGGACATCGCGTTGCTCCCAAAGAAGTAGGAGGATAACACATGGTTCGAGGAATTAGAGGTGCGACGACCGTAGATCGTAATGATGCTACGGAGATAAGGGAAGCGACCCAAGAACTTTTACAAATGATCCTTACTGAAAATGCACTTTGTACAGAAGACTTGGTCAGCGCCATATTTACTGTTACGTCGGATTTGGATGCGGATTTTCCTGCGTCGAGTGCACGTGCGATCGGTTGGGAGTTAGTACCGCTTCTTTGTGCGACAGAAATCCCTGTGCCAAGTGGCCTCTCTCGTTGCATCCGCGTGTTGTTGCACGTAAATACTACACGCAGTCAATCGGAAATTAGGCACGTTTTTTTGCGCAATGCCACAGCCTTACGCAAGGATCTAGTGAGGCATGACAATTAGCAAGAACAATTGACTTAGTTAGAATCGTATGTAGGGAGCTAGTCTAAGGCTCTAGCTTTAGGTAATGGTTCAAGACGTGATAAAACCGTGTAGCTTTTTTGCTGCACGGTTTTTAGTTTGATTCACTACATGAGAGGGGCTAAAACACGCAGAATAGAACGACCCAGCCTAATGTACCATTTGACAGCCCGACAGTTCTCTAGGGTAACGGGTTGACATACATTCAAGGTCTTAAGAAAATCCTCTTTGACTTCGAAAACACTTTGGGTCTGATACAGCCATACCCCGCACTCAAAATGCAGGTACAGACTGCGATAATCCAAATTTATTGTTCCAACAACTGCTAGCTCGTCATCCACCGCAAGAGATTTTGAATGAACAAAGCCGGGGGTGTACTCATAGATTTTCACGCCGCTTTCCACTAGGACCTCATAGTTTGCCCGGGTCACGGCATGGACAAACCATTTGTCTGGGATATGCGGTGTCACAATTCGGACATCCACACTCCGCTTTGCCGCGGAACAAAGGGCGGTCATCATCACATTGTCGAGAATGAGATAGGGCGTATTGATGTACACATATTGCTCAGCTGTGCTGATGAGATTCAGATAGACGGTTTCTCCCAACGATTCATCATCTAAAGGAGTGTCACCAAAGGGCTGAACATAGCCATCACAGAAAAAAACGTTTGCCCACTGAGTGGCTGGTTTGTACTGCTCATAATCCTCACTGGTTTTCTTCTGACTATTCCATAGAGATAGGAACATTACAGTAAAGCTCCAAACTGCCTCCCCCTGAAGCATGATAGCAGAGTCTTTCCAGTGCCCGTACTTCGCATAAGCGTTAATATATTCATCGGCAAGATTTAGACCGCCAGTAAAGGCAGTGTAGCCATCGATGACGGCAATTTTGCGATGGTCACGGTTGTTAACTCGAGTAGACAGTACCGGGATAAAAGGATTGAACACACAGCACTTGATTCCCATTTTCTCAAGTTGTTTATCATAGCCAGAGGGCAACGTGAGAAGGCAACCTACATCATCATACATGACGCGAATATCCACGCCCTGACCTGCTTTTTCTACGAGAATACTTAGTATGGTATCCCACATGAGACCTTCTTCAATGAGAAAATATTCTAGAAAAATATAGCGCTTGGCCTTTTTCAGTTCTTCCAGCAAACGTTCATACATTCGTTCGCCCGGTGTCAGATACTCTGAGGTCGTGTTTTGATAAACGGGGCAGAACGAATAGTTGTTAATATAGCGTGACTGATTGGCCGCATTTAAGTCCCGTAGCTGAATTTTGTGAATAACCGCCTCGTTTTGACTGAGTGACGCGGTCATCGCTTTCTGAATTATATGCACTTTCTTTTTGGATCGCTTACTCAATTTATAGTCGCCAAACATAAGATAAACAAGTCCCCCAAAGAGAGGAAAGAGCATTATGGGAATAATCCAGCCAATTTTATAGGCAGGATTGGTTTTGCCGCTTAATATTCTCAGTAGGGCTAAGACACTCAGCAATGAGCAAAAGGCGTAAAAATAAATAAAGTAGTTGCTGAATCTCCAAATGACCATTACTAAAGCAAGTATCTGTATCAAGATGGGTACACCGACTAAAACGACTCTATTGAATAAAAGTTTTAACAACTTCTTCATATCCTACACTCCTAAATAAGTTAGCTAATAAAGTATACTCTATTAGCTAACTTATATATAGGGTATAGATATTGTGCTGTATCGGCTTTACGTGATTTTTGGATTATAGGGGTTGTGAGGATAGCCCATTCTGTGGTAAGATAGTTTAAATTTACACTTCGATATTCAGATTAGTTTAGTATGAGTGGTCGAAAGCTAGCTTTGTATGGCAAAGCTATATGTAGGATGGTGGTCGTGGGGTCCCTATGGGTGCTTCGCGGAGGACTCGTCTTGGATAAGTAGGAAGGTAGGATGGGGGCGATAAAGAGTCAAGGCACCCTCTATTCAGGGTGCCTTTTTGAAGGTATTTTTTAAGTCTAACAGGGAAACAGATAATGTAGTATGGTAGAAGGAGTGGAGAAAAATGATTATTGTTTTGAAAATGGGTGCGACGGTAGAACAGATTGAAGAGGTTTCCACACGGTTAACGGATGAGGGCTTTAAAATACATCTTTCCCAAGGGGTGGAGAAAACGATCATGGGGGCTATTGGGGATCGAACGCGAATGGAAGCCCTCGATTTGGAAGCGCTGCCTTGGGTAGAAAAAGTTGTGCCTATTCTGGCACCCTATAAATTGGTTAGCCGGGAGTTTCATGCTGCGGATAGCATTATTCGAGTTGGGGGACAAGAAATTGGCGGCAATAAAATTCATGTGATGGCAGGTCCTTGTGCTGTCGAAAGTAAAGCACAGATCTTAGAAACTGCGCATGCTGTGCGTGAGGCGGGTGCAACCTTTCTGCGTGGGGGCGCTTTTAAACCCCGTACTTCTCCCTATTCCTTCCAAGGTTTAGAGGAAGAGGGACTGCGCTATTTGGCAGAAGCACGTGACGAGACAGGGCTTCTAGTGATCACAGAAGTAATTGATGCCCAGGATGTTTCCTTAGTGGCACATTATGCGGATGTTCTCCAAATTGGTGCGCGGAACATGCAGAACTTTGTCCTTCTCAAGGAAGTTGCCAAGTGCGGGAAACCGGTACTGCTCAAAAGAGGTCCCTCGGCAACGTTAGAGGAATGGATGATGGCAGCTGAGTACATCATGGATGGAGGAAACTACCAGGTGATGTTCTGCGAGCGCGGCATACGTACCTTTGAAAGTTATACAAGAAATACTCTTGATCTCAGTATGGTCCCTGCACTGCACGCCCTTTCTCATTTACCGGTCATTGTTGACCCGAGTCACGGAACTGGGAAATGGCAATTAGTTCCGCCCATGGCGAAAGCGGCACTGGCGGCCGGAGCAGATGGCTTGATTGTTGAAGTTCATCCGCATCCAGAAAAGGCTGTATCAGATGGTAAGCAGTCCTTAACGCCAGAAAAATTCAAAGTTATGATGAATGATTTAGCAAGACTGACTACCGCACTCGATCGTCAAATGGGGGAAGTGAGTTCGTGTTAGACGGTCCAGAGGGGAGTTTGACGCCGGGTTGGTCAGGCCAACGCATTCCGAAGGCTTGCATTATCGGATTGGGCTTGATTGGTGGATCTTGGGCAGGTGCCTTACACCAGATTGGATGGGAGGTTTCCGCGGTTGACCCGGAGAAGGACAGTATCGATGAAGCTGTAGGCAGAGGCTGGATTCAGGCAGGATGGACTGAAATGCCACAGTTTTTGGAGGTCGATTTGGTTGTTTTAGCTCTACCCCTTCAGGCGTTGGCTCAGGGGTATGATCAATTGGTTGGCAGGATTCCTAAGGGAACAATCGTTACTGATGTAGGAAGCATTAAGACTGAAATTTGTAATAAATCTCAAGTGGATGCACAAAACGGCTCTTGCGACTTCTATTTTGTAGGTGGTCATCCTATGACAGGCTCGGAACAGTCCGGGTTTGGCGCTGCAAATCCCAATCTTTTTCGGAATTATCCTTATGTCTTAACCCCTGCAGGCGATTGTCCTCCCAACGTGGTTCAAAAGCTTGTAGCAGTCATTCAAGGATTTGGGGCCAAAGTTGTATTTCGTGAGCCAAGGGATCATGATGTAGAAGTGGCAATGGTCAGTCATATCCCCCATTTATTAGCAGTAGCCTTAGCGTTGGCTACGCATGATGTCTCCCAAGAGGGTGGAGCGGCCTTAGGCCTAGCAGGACGAAGTTTCCGGGAGTTAACGCGCATTGCAGATAGCTCTCCCGAAATGTGGAAGGAGATTATGGTCCGGAATTCTGAGGCAATTCTCGGAGGGCTTACCCTTTGGGAACAGAGAATTCAGGAATTACGGGATAGTCTGCAGCAGGGAGACGGAGAATCTATTGCTGAGGCCTTTCGAAAGGCTCATGTGGTTCGAGGATATATAAATTAAGGCATTAGAAACGTTGGGTTAATGATATCTATGATTTAAGAGGGAGGAATAAACTATGCCAGGCGTGTTCATTAAACCAGTCTCTGGCGTGGAGGGAGTTATTGAAGTCCCTGGCGATAAATCCATTTCTCATAGAGCCGCGCTGTTGGGTGGGATGGCTCATGGAGAAACCCATATTTCTAATTTTTTATTAGGTCAGGACTGTTTAAGCACGCTTCGTTGTTTAAAGCACCTAGGAGTCTCCTCAGAGAGACAGGGGACGGAAGTTTGGATTCGCGGTGAGGGGATGGAAGCCTGGACGGAGCCAACGGACGTGCTAGATGCTGGTAATTCAGGGACGACTTCAAGGCTGATGCTTGGTGCATTGGCTGGGAGCCCATTCGCTGTCACATTTACAGGCGATGCCTCCCTTCGATCCCGACCCATGCGGCGTGTCACCGAACCACTCAAGCAGATGGGTGCCCAGATAATGGGATGCCATGATGGTAATCAGTTTCCCCTGACTATGATGGGTGGTCAGTTACAAGGACAAACCTTTCGAACCGCCGTGGCCTCTGCTCAAGTTAAATCGGCGATTATTTTGGCTGGATTGAGAGCAAGTGGAGAAACAAGAGTTGAGGAACCAGCTCTTTCTAGGGACCATACTGAACGGATGCTACGGGGTTTCGGAGTCGAGGTGTTAAGCGAGAAGACGGCGGTGAGGGTGCACGGGGGAAGTCGCTTAACGGGTCAGGATGTTTCTGTTCCAGGAGACATTTCGTCGGCTGCTTTCTTCCTTGTCTTAGGAAGTTTGGCTGGACGCGGAGAGCTAATTCTGCCCAATGTCGGGATAAACCCGACTCGTACCGGAATATTAGACGCACTCAGAGCCATGGGGGCGGATATCGAGTTAATCGATGTTTCGGAAATATGCGGTGAGCCTAGAGCAACTTTACGTGTCCGTCCAGCTAAGCTTCGAGGCATCGAAATTGGAGGGGACATGATTCCGCGACTAATTGATGAAATTCCTATTCTGGCGGTGGCCGCCTGCCTTGCCGAAGGAGAAACCGTCATTAAGGATGCTGCAGAACTGCGGGTCAAGGAAACCGATCGTATTCGTACAGTGGTTGAGGGCTTAAATGCTCTAGGGGCCAAGGTTGAAGAACTTCCTGACGGGTTGAGGATTCAGGGGCAACCCTCCTTGCGTGGAGGTCAGTCGCATAGCCAAGGAGATCATCGCTTGGCTATGGCCTGGGCAATTGCCGGCATGCTATCTAAGGAAGGTGTGAGCGTGGAAGACATGTCAGCAGCGGATGTATCGTTTCCTGACTTTTTAGGCGTGATCAAGAAGGTAGCTCGATGAGCGACGAAATATCCAAAGAAGTAAGGAAAGGGTTTACGTATGGCTTGCGACAATCCTTGACGATTGTGATTGGTTATGCACCCGTTGCCGTGACCTTTGGCATTCTAGCGACTCAGTTCGGTCTAAGCTATTGGGAAGCTGGCCTGATGTCATTCTTTGTTTATGCGGGTGCATCCCAGTTTATTGCTATCGAAATGATTCATCAAGGGGCTTCTTTTTGGATGATTGGCTTAACCACCCTAATCGTTAATATTCGCCATTTGTTGATGAGTTTGTCCGTGGTTCCCTATTTCCCGGAAAGGACTCTTAGATGGTCTTTAGGCTTAGCCCATGGACTCACGGATGAAACGTTTGTGCTTAATACGAGGGTGATGAAGGATGTGGTCGGTGAAGAAAACCGACGACGGGTCATGCTGGGGATTAATATAGGCGCTTTCACCTCATGGTTCGTCTTCACGATCCTAGGTGGAGTGATCGGGAAGTGGTTACCGATCCAGTTCTCAGGTTTCCAATTTGCCCTTTTGGCCTTATTTATTATTTTGACCACGATGTCCTTATCTAAGAACAACTATTTAACCTATCTCTTAGCGGCAGTACTAGCTGTCGTTTTCAAGCTAATTATCCCTGGAAAAATCTATCTAATTTTGAGTGTGGCCCTGGCAGCAGGAATTGGGGCTTTGTGGCGTAAGAGAAAACGTTCTCGGCTGATTGATCTTCCAAATGAGCATACGATAAAGGTCTCGTAGAGAAGGAAGGTAACCATGTCAAACCAACTATTGATGACCATTTTATTAATGACTATAGTCACTTATGGTTCGCGTGTTGTACCCTTCCTTCTCTATAAGGGGAGAAATGTTCAGGGCTTTGCTCGCGATTTTATAGAACTTGTTCCCATTGCCTTATTGGCCGCGCTAGTCATACCGGAACTTGTGACACCCAGTGGTTCGATTGTCATAATTTATAATCCCTTTTTATGGGCAGGACTCTTAACGTTCCTTTTTTCTAAGTTCGTTCCAAATCTTTTTCTAGGGATTATCTTTGGAATGACGGTCTTCTGGGGATTGGATAAATTACTGTTGTAAAATTAGGATTGGAAACACCCCAGACAGGGGGACGGTTCTCTTGTCTGCCACTTTTCAAGTTAGGCAGACAAGAGAACCGTCCCCCTGTCTGCCGGCAAGAGCATTTTGGGATAAGCATGGATTCTGGTATTTTAGGGGAGCTAAAGTGAACTCGTTCAAATAGTAAGAGGCTTAACGCATCGATTGATCGTTAAGCCTCTTACTATATTGTCTTAAAAGGTTTTTAGCCGAGATTAAAAAGGTTCCCAGATAATGTCTTGGATTCACTGCACTCATACATCAACTTAATGCTAAATTGCATCACCGTGCATCGAGAGAGTTTACTGGATTCGGGGTCAGGCTTAAGGGGCAAATTTCGGAAATTTGAATGTAACAATGCATTTATTGATTAGAGATTAATCATCGAAACTGTTTATAATCGCCTATGGTATAAGGTGATCAATCTGTGGCGCGGAAATTGCATGAAAAGGATAGTAATGGAACTAGCTTTAGAGGGGGATGTTAGTATTGTCTGAAAAAATGGAACTTCCAGGACCAAAATCCAAAGCATTAATTGATAGAAAGAATAAATGTACTGCTCGAGGGATCTCTCAGGGAACTCCTTTGTTTATTGAGAAAGCTTCAGGCGCTTTGATGACTGATGTAGATGGTAACGAATTTATAGATTTTTATGGCGGAATTGGGGTTTTGAATGCTGGTCATTGTCCCAAACCGGTTGTCGATGCCATAAAAGACCAAGCTGAAAAATTAATCCATACTTGCTTTATGACCTCAATGTACGAAGGTTGGGTTGATTTGGCGGAGAAGTTGATCCAAATCACACCGATTAAAGGCGATCTTAAAGTAACCTACGTCAACAGCGGTGCAGAAGCAGTGGAAAATGCTATTAAAATTGCTCGTTCCTATACTAAAAGAACGGGAGTCATTGCTTTTGAGATGGCTTTCCATGGAAGAACAAATTTAGCTATGGGTTTAACTAGTAAGGTGAGGCCGTATAAATATGGCTTTGGGCCATTTGCACCTGAAATTTATAAGATGCCTTCTGCTTATTGCTATCGGTGTTATTATCGTTCCACCTATCCCGGTTGTGGGATGCACTGCTTAGAACAATTTGAGCGTTTCTTCGCTGCCGAGGTTGAAGCAGAAACTATTGCAGCCATGATCATTGAGCCTGTTCAAGGAGAAGGCGGGTTTATAGTTCCGCCCAAAGAGTTCTTACCAGGTCTAAAAACAATTGCCCAAAAATACGGAATTGTGCTCATTGCAGACGAGATTCAAACGGGTTTTGGAAGAACCGGTAAGATGTTCGCAGTTGAGAACTATGGAGTCGAACCTGATCTTATGACGATGGCTAAGTCCATTGCCGCTGGTATGCCTTTAAGTGCTGTAGTCGGTAAAGCGGAAATTATGGATGCGCCTGGACCTGGTATGATAGGTGGTACCTACGCGGGTAATCCGCTCGCTTGTGCAGCTGGTTTAGCGACGATCAAATATATCGAGCAAAAAAAGCTTCCGGATAGAGCAGCAAAAATTGGAGCTTCAGTTGTGGGTCGCTTGAAAAGTATGCAAGAGAAATATTCGTTGATTGGTGATATCCGGAGTCTGGGTGCCATGATTGGAATCGAGCTAGTCAAAGATCGTGAGACGAAGGAACCCGCCAAAGAAGAAACGGCTCAGATCACTCAAGAATGTTTGAGTCAAGGGCTAATAATCATTTCAGCAGGAATATATGGAAACGTAATTCGAATGCTGATGCCGTTGGTGATTACGGATGAGCAAATCGAGAGAGCATTAAACATTTTGGAAGGGGCATTTGCCAAGGCTCAGAATTAATCAAGATCTTTGGTGCGTGAATATCATAGGGAAACGAGGGCTATCTATAATTTGATAGCCCTCGTTTTAATATTAAACATATTTGCGTTGCTGCTTTCCGAATTTATTAACTATTTGCCTGTATTTACGGCTGATTGTGGATTGGCTAACTCCAAGCGCTTTGGCCGCTTTTGTGGTAGATTGGTACTGTTTCATGGCCATAGTAATAAGTTCCTCTTCAACTTGGCTAAAAGCTTGTTCCAAAGGAATTACTTGATTAAATCGCCCCGCTTGTCTGGGGGCTATAGAGTCAAGTTTCATTAAGATGCGTTCAACGTTCATTGCCTCAATGTCATCCCCATCGTTTTTAATGGCAATTCGTTGTATTAGATTCTGTAACTCACGTACGTTCCCGGGGAATGGATACGCTTCCAGTAATTCAAAGGCAGAACTTGAAAAGCGAAGATTGCATTGATACAGCTGATTAAATTGGAGTAAGAAAAAGTTAGCTAACAGGGCAATATCCTCTTTGCGTTCGCGAAGTGCTGGGATTTCAATTGGGAAAACATTAATGCGATAAAATAGGTCCTCACGGAATTTGCCTTGAGCCACTAGTTCAGCCAAAGGCCGGTTAGTAGCTACTATAATTTGAATATCGAATTTAAGGGGTTGGGTGGCTCCAACGGGATAAACCTCCCGTTCCTGGATGGCTCGCAATAGTTTTCCCTGGATGACAAGAGGCATCTCGGAAATCTCATCAAGGAAAAGGCAACCTTTATGTGCTTTGATAATTAAGCCAGTTTTACCTTGATGGTTAGCGCCTGAAAAGGCACCTCGCTCGTAACCGAACAATTCGCTTTCCAGTAAAGATTCTGGAATGGCAGCACAGTTAATTTTGATCAGTGGTTCTTTTCGACGCTCACTCAGGGAGTGGATAGCATTGGCGATGATTTCCTTACCAACCCCTGATTCACCACTGAGTAGAACGGTAGCGGAAAATTGGGCCACCCGTTCGACTTCCTGCATCACCTCATGCATTTGCGGGCTAGCATAGATCGGCAGTATTCCTTGAGCTTGGGTAACGCGTTCGCGCATTCGTTCTAATTCTTCACGGTAGTTCTCGCTTTGTTTGCGCGTTTGTTCCAGTTCGGTCTGGAGACGGGAGACTTCAGTAAGATCACGTGAAGCAATCACGATACGCACTATTTCCCCAGACTTATGGAAAATTGGATTTCCTACAGAGAGTCGGTGAGATTCGCTATCGTTTTGCATCAGAGAAACCTTTCGCTTTTTCTTCTGTACTTCCCGAATTACTTTATGGAGTAATTCATCCGCTTTTTTTAATTTTAGAACTTGGTGTCCAATCAAGGTGTTGGGCGGACGATTCCACTGTGAGACTATGTAGTGATCACTGGCACGTAAGAGTTTGCCACGCGCATCAACGACAATGATTTCATCGTAGATGGTTGATAGAATTGCTTCAAGGTCATTGTTTAAAAGCTTTACTGAATCCAATTCCATGGCTATTACTTCAACTGATGGGAGATCTTGCAAAACTAGAGCGAATCCGGTGACCACTTGATACATAACCAGTGGCACAAAATCTACTAAGATTGCCGCTTGGCCTGAAGGGATCGTGATAAATTGATTCAACAAAGAGGTATGGGTGTTATACACGTATTGAAAGTTGTTCAGGCCCAGTATGTCTTGCATACGTAGGTCGGGTAGATCGACCTCGCAAATACGCAACATACGGTGTGCCTCGGCATTGCTATTCACTACTGCATAGTTGATATCAACGACCATTAAACCGCGCGGAATAGAAGAAAAGAGGCTGCGTAACCAGGCTATTTCACTGTTCGCACCGGTGGACATCATTGTCAAGAGAAAATCTTCTCGCAGAATGTACTTTAAACTATCCTCATATCGTACCAGAGTCACCAATTCGGCCAGTACGTCCAGTACTTGAAGCGTTAAATCAGCATACGAGATTATCTTGAGCGGCGGCTCACTCAATAAACGTTCAAGGGTTCTCTCATAAGGCTCTTGTCTCTCTAATAAAAAGTTGAAACTTTTTAAGGAAAAGATATTTCCAGCATTTTTAATAAACACATAAGGGTGCTCCTCTATTTTTAGGAGTTTGGAGACTTCATCCAGACCTGTTGTCTCATCTACGAATATGGGATCCCGTAAAAATGTTCGTAAATCCATCGTAAAATGCTCCCTCTATTCAGAAATAACTAGGTTATGCATGTATGAATAATTTTTTATAATATACCATAAAATTCAAATAATTAATACAATTCAATTATTGTTAATTAGTGTTATATAACTTATTTTAATAGTATTGTTTTGTTGTATAAGGGTACATATAAAGCATTCGTGTAAAAATTAATAAAACAATGTTATAGAAGACAAATCATTTCGCTAGTTAATGATTATTGGCATGCTTTTTGCTTATTGTTTTGGAGAAGAAGAAAAGATCTTGTTAATGGAGGGGAGGGCAGAAAAATTTTATAATAAATAATCAAAATATTTTGTTAATTATATTGAATGCATGAGGAGGATGATAAATGGAAAATGTAGGTCAACTAAAACGCACGTTAAAATTATGGCAAATCGTTCTGATAGGTGTAGCGTATATGACACCAATGGTAGTATTTGATACTTTTGGGATCGTATCAGAAGTCACGAACGGGCATGTCCCTACTAGTTATGTCTTAGCTTTAATTGCGATGCTGTTTACGGCCGCAAGCTATGGGAAAATGGTAAAAGCATTTCCACTCGCTGGGTCAGCCTATACATATACACAAAAAACAATCAGTAAACATTTGGGATTTCTCGTAGGGTGGTCTGTATTACTCGATTATCTTTTCCTACCAATGGTAAATTCTTTGTTAGCAGGAATATACCTCAATGCATTATTTCCTGGTGTTCCACACTGGGCATGGGTCCTTGCCTTTACTTTACTGATGACCTTAATTAACTTATTTACAGTGAATATTATTGCAAACTTTAGCTCTATATTAGTTGCGTTTCAACTTGTGGTCATGGCTATATTTACTTATTTAGATATTCAGGGGCTAATGGCGGGGGAGGGATATGGTCAGGTATTTACGATTCAACCCTTCATTGGCTCAAATATGGATATGGGGATTTTACTTGCAGGAGGAACGATTCTATGCTTCTCGTTCTTGGGCTTTGATGCGGTTACAACACTATCCGAAGAAACACCTGAACCGACTAAGACAATCCCACGTGCTATCTTACTTGTGGCATTAATTGGAGGGGCTTTATTCATCACGCAGTCTTACTTCATTCAAGCATTTTTTCCAGATATATCAAGATTTGTTGACCCAGGAGCAGCTTCACCTGAGATTGCAATGATGGTAGGAGGAAGACTATTCCAGATATTCTTCTTGGCTGGCACTCTAACAGGAGTTCTAGCTTCAGGAGTTACATCCCATGCTAGTGTGGCTCGTTTGCTCTATGTTATGGGCCGCGATAATGTATTTCCCAAAAAGTTTTTTGGTTATGTAAACCCACTTCGGGGAACTCCTTCATTTAATGTTCTTTTAGTAGGTGCTATTGCTTTACTGGCCATGTTTCTGGACTTGGCTACAGTCGTGGCGTTCATCAACTTTGGTGCCTTAACCGCCTTTACATTTGTAAATTTATCGGTGATTGCTCATTATACAGTTAGTAAAAAAATGTATAAAACCTTTAAAGGGTTTTTTGCATACCTCCTCTTTCCAATCGTTGGGGCTTCTTTCGTAGGAGTTTTATGGTGGAATCTGGAGACTACTTCTCTTACCCTTGGTCTTACCTGGTTAACAATAGGATTTATATATCTCCTTTATTTAACAAAGATGTTCCGTAACAAACCACCGGAATTAGACTTTACTGAAACCAATATACCCGGCTTAGGCTCTTGAACCAGTCTGAATTTGGCATAGTATTTGCAACTAGAGATATTTAATCTAAACAAACCTAAGGAGGAGAATCAATATCATGACAATTGAAACAACGCAAAACGAAGAAGACTTTAAAGAGAAGTACGCCAGTGTATACGAGTATTCAAATAAAGTTCTTGAATTAATTAGCAAAGAAGAAATAACCAAAGATGAAGCAGAATGGGTCACGCGCGAAACCGTTAATGGCTTTCGGGATCATGTCAACCCAGGGTTTTTAGAGTATCGCAAGAGCGTAACCAAGGATAAACAGTTTGCCGCCGTGGAATGGAAGGATTCGGGGCTAAATTGTTTTATGGATGTCAATGGGAAAGAGTATATTGATTGTTTAGGCGGTTTTGGAATTTATAATGTGGGGCATCGGCATCCCAAAGTGATGGCGGCAGTAATAAATCAATTAAAACGACAGGCCTTGCACAGTCAAGATTTATTAGATCCCTTACGGGCTATGTTAGCGAAGATAGTGGCAGATATCACACCCGGCGATTTAAAGTACTGCTTCTTTACTAATAGCGGAACTGAAACGGTTGAGGGTGCCCTTAAGCTTGCTAAAATGTACAGTGAACGATCGACCTTTATTTCAACCACTCGCGCTTTTCATGGTAAAAGTTTAGGTTCTCTGACAGCGACGGGTAAGGGTGTTTTCCGTAAACCATTTCTGCCATTGATTCCTGGCTTCCGTCACGTTCCCTTTGGTGATATTGAAATGATGAGAAAGACGATTGAGTGCTGTGCCCTTGTTGGTGAAGATGTTGCTGCTGTAATTCTTGAACCTATTCAAGGGGAAGGTGGAGTTATTTTACCGCCGGAGGGTTATCTGAAACAAGTTCGTGAGCTTTGTGATCAGTTTGGAGCACTACTTATCTTTGATGAAGTGCAGACCGGAATGGGGCGCACTGGGAAAATGTTTTGTTGCGAACATTATGATGTTGTTCCGGATATACTTTGTCTTGCAAAAGCGTTTGGCGGTGGGATTATGCCAGCAGGAGCCGTTGTTGCCACAGAGGAAGTCTTCAAAACTCTGTTTCCCAATCCGTTTATGCATACAACGACGTTTGGAGGTAATCCCTTAGCATGCGCTGCGGCGATTGCAACGTTTAATGTCTTAATCGAGGAAAATTTACCCGCCAGATCCACCGAACTTGGCGACTATATGTTGAGGGGACTACGCGGTGTTGCCAGTGAGTTCCCAGAATCGGTTATGGAAATTCGAGGAAAAGGCCTACTAATCGGGATTGAATTTCAATCGGATGAAATTGGGTATGAGGTATCAAAGGGGATGTTTGATAGCGGTGTACTTGTAGCTGGTACGCTAATTAACGCTAAAACAATAAGAATTGAACCCCCCTTGACGATCACCTATGAAGAAGCAGATCGAGTCATTGCTGCCTTCAAAAATGCGTTGATGCAGGTGCGTGGATAAACTGCTGTTACAAACTGTAGCTAGGGTAAACATATTAAACGTCTAAACGCTTTGCTGTCGCAGTGGAACTGTCCATAGTTAGCCACTGCGATAGCACGGCTTATATTAAACTTTATGGAAATAAATGAATTGGCAAAACGAGGTGTTTTATACCGTAAGTTATAGTGAACGGAGGGAAATTAATGGTCTTAAAATTAACAGAGGAGCTCTGTATAGGGTGCCGCCTATGCCAATTGGCTTGCTCTGCAGTAAAAGAAGAGGTATTTAACCCCGAACTAGCAAGGCTCAAGATTATTTCCACTTACACTAAAACGGGGTTGAGTTATAAAACGTCGCTTTGTAGTATGTGCCTAACCTGCGTTGGTATTTGTCCAACGGAAGCGATCACTCATCAGGACGGACACCTAGTTTATGATCAGGATAAATGTACAAACTGTGGATCTTGTATTACAGCATGTCCTGAAAAGGTTATAGCTTCCAGAAAAGAAGGAATAGCGCTTTGTGATCTTTGTGGCGGGGCACCTGCTTGTATCGAGTGGTGCCCCCATCAAGCCTTGATGAACCAGGAGGTGAACTAAGATGAGCTATACTGGGAAAATATTAAGGGTTAACTTGACAACTGGTCAGAGTCAGGTTGAAGAGTTGAATAAACAGTGGGCAGCCGATTACCTCGGGGGTAAAGGCCTCGGCATAAAATATCTTTACGAAGAGCTTTCTCCTGGGGTGGATGCTTTGTCACCGGAAAATGAGTTAATATTAATGACGGGGCTTTTCACGGGAACCATCATACCTCTCTCTGGGAAATTGGCTATTATAACTAAATCCCCAGCAACGGGGACCATCCTTGATTGTTCCATCGGTGGCCATTTTGCGGCGGAATTAAAATTTGCAGGGTATGATGCCGTAATTTTAGAAGGAAAAGCAAATAAACCCTCATACTTGTATATAGAAAATGATAACGTGGAAATTCGGGATGCCTCTCAACTTTGGGGTCAGGGTGCCCAAGATGCTGAGTTGATCTTAAGAGATACAATTAATGAAGAAGTTAAGGTGCTTGTGATCGGACCTGCAGCTGAAAAATTGGTGACGATGTCCTGTATCACTTCTGAGTTTTACAGGCAGGCAGGTCGCGGTGGAGTGGGCGCAGTCATGGGAAGTAAAAATCTAAAGGCTGTCGCGGTAAAGGGAAGTGGCAGTATCTCTGTCCCTAATATTAAACAATTCGTGGAAACACTTAAAGATGTCATGCGGACAGACATATTGACCGATACCAATCTCTGGGCTAATACAGACGGTACCGCTTTACTTGTGGATTTCAATCAAGACACAGGCATTTTGCCTACAAGGAATTTCCAGGAGGGGACCTTTGACGATTACCAAAAAATTAATTCAGATGCAATGAAAGCAGTTCGCTCAGGTAAAAAAGGGTGTTTTAGTTGTGCACTGGGGTGTGGCAATTATTCAAGGACCGGTAAGTCGGCAGTGGAAGGCCCAGAGTATGAAACCTTGGCCATTGCTGGATCTAACTGTGGGATAAGCGACTTGGAAGCCATTATTGAGTTCAATGACTTGTGTGACAATCTTGGTATTGACACTATATCGGTGGGGAACGTTATCGCTTTCGCCATGGAATCAACTGAAAAGGGAATTAAGGATTTCGGCATACAGTTCGGTGACGTAGACGCCTATTTAAAGGTCCCAGGGTTGATTGCAGCACAGGAGGGCATTGGAGTGGATTTAGGATTGGGGGTTAAGAAACTTTCTGAAAAATACGGCGGCAGTGACTTTGCCATGCAAGTCAAGGGCTTAGAATTCCCAGGTTATGAACCACGTGGGTCTTGGGGGATGGGATTGGCGTATGCCACGTCTGACCGAGGAGCATGTCATATGAGGGCCTGGCCAGTAGCGCAAGAGGCGTATGGAGAGTTAGATGCCTTTACGGTCGAAGGGAAGGCCCAGCTTGTCATAGAGTTGCAACATTATAACGCAATGAAATTCTCCTTAATTTTATGTGATTTTTGGGCGCTGTCGTTGGAAACTATGGGAACCATCGTGTCTAAATTGCTTGAAAGGACTGTCTCTGAACAGGAACTTGTATTGGTAGGGGAACGGGTTGTAAACTTGGCCAGACAATTTAATGTCAGGGAAGGGTTTAGTAAAGATAACGATACTCTACCCGAGAGAATATTTAAGGAAACCCTCAAGACCGGAGCCACAAAAGGGCAGCTTATACCCCGCGAAGAATTTGAAAAGATGCTTGCAGAATACTATAGCTTGCGGGGGTGGGATCGTCATGGCAGACCTACAGACGCAAAATTGCAAGAACTTGGAATGATTTAAATTTAGGGATGAAGCGACATGGCCAAGGAGGTTAGGACTTGCTGATAACTATCAGATTATACGGACCACTAGAGAAATATGCTAGTCATCCGGGTCAATACCAGAAGGAGGTTATGTCGGATCTTTCCCTTGCTCAGTTAGGGGAGCAGATTGGGGTTCCCTACTCATCGGTGGGTCTCATTGTCGTCAATAGGGTCAAGCGAGAGTTAGATTATAGGCTCCTGGAAAACGATGAAGTTAAGTTCTTTCCCTTTATAAGTGGGGGTTAACGTTTGCAAAAAGTCAAGGGAATGGTATAGTTCCCTTGACTTTACTTGTACTAGTCAGAAAGTATATTGCGCCAGGATAAGTCTGGTAAAGGGGAATGCTCATGGGCTGAAACCTTTAGGAGGAACCTAGC
>MCHG01000037.1_pt1 | contig 127063 bp, 128 predicted proteins | sample 787351 | NCBI WGS metagenome assembly MCHG01 (sample SAMN05430296, study PRJNA330682) | permafrost metagenome | biome: Cold desert; feature: permafrost; material: soil; isolation source: enrichment culture inoculated with soil incubated with H2/CO2 at 20 degrees... ... | reverse complement strand
AATTTGGCAGATACTAAAAAGCAAGAAAATACACTATGATTTTATGACAAAAAAGAACAGCCTGTAATCCTTTATTTTACAAGGAATCAAGGCTGTTTTTACGTCTATTTTGCTGCAGAAGTCAGGATACATCCATAACACATATTATGCAAGATGTTTTTTAGGTATACCTTATTACATTATTATTTCAAGTTATTATTTTGTCGCTTCTAACTTCAATATGCCTATATCAATCCTTCTCAGTGACTCTTCTTTGCCTAAAAGAGCTGCCATTTCACCAGCTCCTCCTGGAGATGATTGTTTTCCTGTCACTGCTATTCTTACAGGCCAAAGCATCTGCCCATTCTTAATCCCTAATTGAGCAACTAAATTCATAAGAGTTTCACTAATTAAATGATCGCTCCAATCATTTACTCCTTCAAGTACTTCTTTTGCTCGTTTTAGATTTTCTAAAGAGTTCAAAATATCAGTTTTCATTTTTTTGTTAACATAGATTTCTATATCATAATCAGGTAAATTATCAATAAAGTCGACTACTTCTCCTACTCCACTGAACACATCAACCCTAGTATGAACCATTTCACTTATCTTCCTTAAGTCAACATTTTCTTTTTTTATGGATTCTTTTAGATAAGGTAGCGCTCTTTCATAAAACTCGTCGGCACTAAGCCTCTTAATATATTCTCCATTCATCCATCTAAGTTTATTTTGGTCAAATACTGCTGGCGATTTATTCAATCCCTCTATATCGAAATGTTCCCTTAGATAATCCATAGAGAAAATCTCCGTCTCATTTCTTGGACTCCAGCCAAGCAGGCTAATAAAGTTAATGAGCGCATCCTTCAAGTATCCCATATCAAGATAGTCCTGGAATGAAGCATCTCTATTTCTCTTACTAAATTTAGCTCCAGCATCTTTCATAATAGGAGGCACATGAACATAAGCAGGTATCTCCCAACCAAAAGCTTCATACACAAGATTGTACTTAGGCGATGATGAAAGATATTCACTACCTCTTACAACGTGAGTTATTTTCATAAGATAATCATCCACTACATTCGCAAAGTTGTATGTTGGCAGTCCATCGGATTTAAGCATTACTCCATCATCTAATGTATCTGTATCAACCGTTACTGACCCATAAACTAAATCATCGAAAGTAATTGTTCTTCCTTTAGGCACTTTTTGTCTTATAACATAAGGCATACCTTCGGAAATTTTTTGAGCTACTCCTTCTTTGCTCATATTTCTACAGTGCTCATCATATTTAAAAGGAATTCCTTTTTCTTCAGTCTCTTTTCTCAATGTATCAAGTCTTTCTTTACTACAGAAACAGTAATAACCGCCATCTACTTCTACAAGCTTTTTGGCATACTCTTTATAAATGGATCTTCTTTCGCTTTGAATGTATGGGCCATACGGACCACCAACATCTGGTCCTTCATCATGTTCAAGCCCTACTAGTTTCATCGTATCATAAATATATTGGGTTGCTCCTTCTACATACCTTTCCTGATCGGTGTCTTCAATACGCAAAATAAACTTGCCATTATCCTTCTTCGCAATAAGATATGTATAAAGGGCTGTCCTTAGGTTTCCGATATGCATATAACCTGTTGGACTAGGGGCGAATCTTGTTCTAACTTCCATTACTATTTCCTCCTTAAGCTTAAATAAATAAAAAAGCCTCAGATCCTTATTAGGACAAAAGCTTACTACTCTTCCTCTTCACTGCTTTACGACATTCAATTAGAGATAGTATAATACTAGATAAACCATAGTGTCAAGGGGGTACTTTAAAGAGTACTTCTGATCTCCCAATTTCATATTTGAATTGTCTGAAACAGAAGCTCTCTTCCCCTTTTTCCTACTTCTTTCATAAGACCCATCTTTCTAAAACAATATGTTATTTTAGAGGCTTTTGAGCCAGTTATTTTCATAGTCTTGGCAAGTTCTTTATTGGTAAATGGCTGATCAATATCTTTTGGAAATAATTTCATCAAATCTCGTTCACTATGAAACTTATGAGATGAAACAACCTCAATTAATCTTCTATCCACTATGCTTACACCTTTTCTCCTCCAACTCCCCTTGCCGTCGTCGTATCTGATTTCTTCTGCTTTAATCATCAAAACTTCCAATGTTAAATTTTCAATGCACATTATATCAGGCACCCTCATGAGTTCAATAAATAAATCTTCAATTTTACCCTTTTTGTTAGATTTTCTGCAATTTAGCACTTCACCTTTATCGGAAACTTTTAATATAAACTTTTCCACTGCTATAGGGTATACTAAAATAACCTTATTTGATTTTAAGAGACTTCTCAGTTTTTTAGATATGGCATGAAAGTTCTTAGTCTGAATCTCTATGAGAATATCTCCTCTTTTTATATCAATAATTGAACCTTCATGCTTTTCTTCTATCATATCTCCTGACTTAAAATACCATTTTTTGATATCTGCATGTAGCGAACTCTCATTATGTGTTCCAATATTCATACTTTTTTGTACTCCATTGCTTCTATTTTATCATCTTACTTCTTATTGTATTCCAATACTGGTCATTTTCAAGTCCCAATCTCCAAATACCTATTCCTGATAGTCTATAATTATTTACGATGTCTAGCTTATATCCAAGACTTTTCTCATTTTCAAACCAAACTTCATGATTTATTCCAGCCTCATCTGTATAATTAAAGTATGGGGTTTTTGAAACGCTATCCCACATTATTTCCTCCCAATACTTTGTTGCAAGTTTGTTAATCCCATTTATTCCATAAGATTTTGTGACTCCACTGCTCCAATCATATCCATAGGCCGCTGTTCCAAGTATAATCTTTTCTCTAGGCATTACAGTCACCGCATATTCTACAACCTTCTTAACCCATTCATAAGAAGCTACAGGACCTGGATTTCCCCCTACATAATGCTCATCATAACTCATTATAACAATCTTATCTGAGTACTTTGCTAATTCTTTATAATCAAAGGCTCCACTCCAAGAATCAGTTAGCTTGTCCCTTGTTTTAGCAGGGATTGAAATTGTTAAAAGTAATCCTTGAGAATGCAAATTTTCATATAATTCTTTTATAAAGGTGCTATAATCTTTTCTATTATTATAATAAATACCTTCAAAATCGATGTTTACTCCTGCATAGTTATACAACTTCAATTGCTTTGTTATATTGCTTATGGCGTTTTTTCTATTTCCTTGACTTTCCAAAAGTTGCTTTGTAATATCACCATTAAAACTATTTGAAACCATTGCTAATGCCTTGATACGGTTTCTATTTGCAAAACTTATATATTCAATAGGCGCTTTTGTAATTGGCGCAATTAAACTAATATTTCCCATTCCATCTGTTTTATAGGTATGCGTAACTACGATATCTATCATAGAATGATTTTTTATAAAGGAATTATAGGAACTTTTATCTCCATTGTAGTAATAGGTTGCAAAGCCCAATACGATATTAGATAGCTTATTCGATTTAGCTTCTATTGCTTTTAGCTTTATTAATTGACTAAAAAGCTTAGCATTATTGGTTTTAATTTTGTAATTTCCATAGCCCCCACTAAACTTAAAAACTGTTTGTATGGAATCTAATGTTGTTTTCTTGTTTGCAGCTTGCTTGTCCGCAGAAACCATATTGAAAATAGCAAGTATAATAGTTAAAACAAGAAGTGCAATAAAATATTTTTTAATGTTTCCCATAGTCTCTCCCCCATTGTCTCTTACTACATACAATATATCACACTTTATGTAAACTATATCACAAGTAATTTTTAACAAAAAAAGTTGCTGGCATCAAGTGATACTAGCAACTTCGTGAAACTATATATATTAATAGTTAAATGGGCTATAAGGATTATAATATGGTGGATAGTTGTAATAGTCGTTTCTTCGTCTTCTTCCTCTTCCTCTTCCTCTTCTAAACAATTCATTAAGAAGTAAAATTTGTATCAAATCTCTTCCAGTGTTCCTTCTTCTGCCATATTGTGCAATATTAGAAACTGCCAATGCTTCACTTTCTTCTACCATTTCAGGCATTTCTTTTTTCATTTCATCATATACTTTATCCGTGATTTGTTCTACCATATTTTTATCCATGTATTTATCGTACAGCATTTCATCCTTCTTTTCCATTTTCTCTATTTCCTTAGTTACATAAGGCATCATTTTTTTGCAATTATCTGGATACATTTCCATCATGTCCATTTCTAGCTCTTCATCTTCCATTTCCATCATTGGCATTTGTGCATTTGGCATATTCATCATTGGCATATTCATCATTGGCATCTGTGCATTAGGCATATTATTTGCTGGCATTTGCATCATTGGCATCTGCGCATTAGGCATATTATTTGCTGGCATTTGCATCATTGGCATCTGTGCATTAGGCATGTTATTTGCTGGCGACTGCATATTACATGGCATTTGATTCCCATACATTTGCATCATCGGACAGTAATTCATTCTATTATCCATGATTAACCCCCTATTTTTTACGTAGTCAATCATAATATATGTGAACGCCCTCATTCAGTTGCAAGTACAATTAAAAATCTTCATTTTACCATGACTGACTGTAAAACTGATGCTGCAGAAATATATCACAGCCTTAATAATGCCAATAAACTTTCTACTTGCAAATGAACACCTGTTTTAATGCAATTCTCGTCAACATCAAAATTTTTATTATGTAAGGATGCTGTAATACCTCTTGCTTCATTTCTACAGCCCAGATGAAAAAATCCACCCTTTGCTACATTCACAAAATATGAAAAATCTTCAGCTCCTAAGCTTGGAAATTCTTTATATCGTATTTTATCTTTCCCCAATAATCTTTCGGCTGTTTCTTTTATTACATCTACAACTTCATCATCATTTATTAGTGCATCATAACCGTCTGAAAACTCAACTACACCATCACCACCATAGGTTTTTGCTGTATTTTCAACTATATGCTTAATTATTTTTTTAGCATATTTTCTGGTGTCTTCATCTAAAGTTCTTAGTGTGCCTGACATAACTACTTCGTCAGCAATTATATTATTTTTAGTTCCGCCATTTATTTTTCCTAGAGATAATACTACTGAATTAAGTGGTGATATATTTCTACTAACTAACGATTGTAATGTTGTTATTACATTTCCGGCTATTACTATAGCATCTATGGCCATATCAGGATATGCTCCATGACCTGATTTTCCTTTTATTGTTATAATCATTTCACCTGAAGATGCATTTAGTTTTCCGTATTTTAATTCTACATGCCCAGCGTCCAAATAAGGCATTACATGTAATCCAATTACATAATCTACATTAGGATTTGTCATGCATCCCTCATTTACCATTCTCTGTGCACCACCTATATCTTCTTCAGCGGGTTGGAAGAATAATTTTATATTTCCTGTCAATTTTTCCTCCATCTCTTTAACTATCTTAGCTACACCTAATAGTATTGTAGTATGTACATCATGCCCACAGGCATGCATTACACCCGTATTTTGGGACTTATAGGGTGTATCATTATCTTCTGTTATAGGCAGTGCATCAATATCAGCTCTTGTGGCTACTGTTTTGCCCTCTTTTTTGCCTCTAATTATGGCTACGATACCTGTATCAGCGATACCGCTTTTATATTCTACACCCCAATTATCAAGATATTCACATATCTTTTTTGAAGTCCTTATTTCATTCCCACTAAGCTCAGGATTCATATGCAGATCTCTTCTAATGATCACAAGCTCTTCAAATATTTCTTTTATTCTTTTTTCTATTTCCATAGTCCCTCCCAAATGTCAAAATATAATCTATTTTCTACTTTAGGAAACCTTCTAATGAAAGATATTGGTCAAATAACAATCTGCTTATTTTACCTCCAAATCTATAGGATTCATGCTCCTGGTAATATAGCTTATCTTTAAAATCCTTGGTAAATATAGATATCACATATTCACCATAAGGTGTATGTACAATCCCACCATCATTTCTACAATTATCCATACTTCCACTCTTAGAAGCAATATAAACAAGCTCTTCTTCCCCTGTATCTTCTGCGTCTAAAAAATATGGAGGCATATTTTTTGTCAAAATCGTGTTATAGTGTTGGTTCTTCAATATATCAAGAATTTGGGAAGAAATCTCTTCACTCCACAACGCCTTGTTATGAATCATTTCAAATATTTTGCCATAATCCTTTGGGGTAGTTGTTCCCAACTTGTCGTATTTGACAAAATCTATTCTGTTATGAAGCACTGTATCCTTTAATCCTAAATCGCTACAGGTTTTATTAATATTGTCTATGCCCAAAAAATCAATCAATATATTTGTTGCAATATTATCGCTTATTATGATCATTAATGTAGCAAAGTTTTTAACTGTCATTTGCACACCATAGTCTAGTGCCCTTAAAACTCCACTCCCAACAACATAATGTTCCTTGTCGTATGTCAAAATATCATTGGGCGTAATCTTGTTTTCATAAATTTGCCTATACAACTCTGCTAGTACAAAAACCTTGATACAACTGGCTGTTTCAAACTTTTCTTCAGAATTAACTTCTACCACATTTCCTTTGAAATCATTGGCATACACTCCAACCATTCCACTGAAATTATATATTTCAGCTTTTATTCTTGCTTCTAGGGATAATTTATCCATAACTTTCACCAATCCTTTTTGCTTTTATTCTATTAAATGGCATGCTACAAGATGTTCGTTTCCAATATCATTTAACATAGGTCTTTCTTCACTGCATATTTGCATTGAATAGCTACATCGATTTCTAAAAGGACATCCACTAGGAGGATTCATGGGACTAGGTACATCTCCTTGCAGTATGATTCTTTTGCTTCTCTCTGACATATCAGGATCAGCAATTGGCAATGCTGACAGCAGAGCTTTTGTATAAGGGTGCTGCATATTTGTGTATAATTCATCTACCTTAGCATACTCAACAAGATTTCCCAGATACATTACACCCACCTTATGAGAAATATGCCTTACCATGGATAAGTCATGAGATATAAATAAATAAGTCAGACCGAACCTTTCTTGAAGCTCCTCTAGCATGTTTACTACTTGTGCTTGTATAGATACATCTAGGGCTGATATAGGCTCATCACATATAATAAATTCCGGCTCTACTGCTAAGGCTCGTGCTATACCAATTCTTTGCCTTTGCCCTCCTGAGAATTCATGGGGGTAGCGGTTTATATGCTCACTTTCCAGTCCAACCAAATTTACAAGTTCTCTTACTCTGTCTATTCGATCTTTGCCCTCATATATTTTATGTACATCCAAAGGTTCCCCTATGATCTCTCCAATTGTCATACGAGGATCTAATGATGCGTATGGATCTTGAAAAATCATCTGCATCTTTTTCCTATATGGTAGCATCTCGTTATTGCTCAAGCTTGATAATTCTTCACCATTATAAAACATTTGGCCAGAGGTTGGTTCATGCAGTTTTATAAGAGTCCTGCCTGCCGTGGTTTTGCCACACCCAGACTCACCGACTAGACCAAAGGTTTCTCCTTTTCTTATTGTAAAACTCACTCCATCAACAGCCTTTAGTATGTTCGCTTTTTTACCTAAAAAGTTACCTTTTGAAGTAAAGTGTTTTCTTAAGTCCTTCACTACTATGAGGTTTTCTTTCAAATTATACATTATTAGCTACCTCCCTCATTGTAACAGGTGCATTCGCGTGCATAAGCCAACATGCTACCCCATGAGTTTCAGTAATTTTAATATTATTAGGTTTATATTTATCGCATACTTTCATAGCATAATTACATCTAGCAGTAAAGGGACAGCCTGGTTGAGGTTGTAATAAATCTATAGGACTGCCTGCTATTGGTATAAGCTTTTTCTTCTCCCCATTTGCAATCTTTGGTATAGACATCAGTAGCCCCCAAGTATATGGGTGCTTTGGTTCATAAAAGATTTCTTTTGTTGTGCCCTCTTCAACAATAGTGCCTCCATACATGACCATTATACGGTTGCACATACTTGCTATTACCCCTAAGTCATGGGTTATCATGATGATTGAAGTATTCAACTTTCTTTTTAAATCTCTCATAAGATCAAGTATTTGTGCTTGTATCGTAACATCCAAAGCTGTAGTAGGCTCATCAGCTATTAATAATTTGGGGTTACAAGAGATAGCTATAGCTATCATTACCCTTTGCCTCATTCCTCCAGAAAATTCATGAGGGTATTGTTTAAGTCTGCTTTCAGCATCAGGTATCTCAACTAAACGAAGGATTTCTATAGCTTTTCTTCTAGCCACTTCTTTACTCACCTTTTGATGCAGTCTTATAGGCTCCATTATTTGATCTCCTATAGTAAAAAGTGGGTTTAGGGATGTCATAGGGTCTTGAAATATCATTCCTATATCGTTGCCATGTATTTTTCTCATGAATTTATCATCTTTATCCTTCAATTCAACACCATCAAAGTTTATGCAGTTAGCTTCAACTGTAGTGTTATCTGGCAATAGCTTAACTACAGATTGCATTGATACGCTTTTACCTGATCCAGATTCACCAACAATACCTAAAGATTCTCCTTTGTCTATATAGAAGGAAATATTTCTAACTGCATGTACATCACCTGCATCAATATGGAAAGTTGTTTTTAGATTATTAACTTGAAGCAATCTCATATTAACTCCTTCCTGCAGCCATGCTGCATAAAATTAAATTGACAAAAGCCATAGCTTTTTTAAGACATCACCTTTCGTTTACTTCTTTAGTCTTGGATCCAGGGCATCTCTTAATCCATCACCAATAAAGTTAAGGGCAAACATGGTTATACTTATTGCAAGTGACGGAAACAGCATTTGATAGGGAAATGTAAAAAGAGTTGGTATTGCATCATTAGCCAGGGTTCCCCAGCTAGCCATTGGAACTTGTATGCCTATGCCTAAAAAGCTGAGAAATGCCTCAGAGAATATAGCTGAAGGTATTAAAAACGTAACAGTTACTATTATAGGCCCCATGCTATTGGGTATTAAATGTTTAAATAATATTCTTAAATTAGATGCGCCGATAACCCTCGCTGCCAAAGTGTATTCCTGATGTTTTAAGGTTAATACCTGAGATCTGACCATTCTTGCAGTTCCAATCCAATAGGTTAAGCAAAGAGCGATTAAAATACTACCAACGGTATTTCCTAGGAACATCATTATTAAAATTATATATAATAGTGATGGTATTCCTATTAGTATATCAACAATACGCATCATAATCATATCTACCCTGCCACCAAAATAACCGGATATGCCTCCATAAACAACTCCTATTCCCAGGTTTATTACAGCAGCAACAACACCAATACTCAAACTTATTCTTGCTCCATATAAAGTTCTCACAAATATGTCACGTCCAAATTTATCGGTTCCAAATAAGTGTTGCATCGAAGGAGACTGATTTTGATTTATTATCTCTTGCCCATCATAGGTATATGGAGATATCATAGGTCCAAAGATGGCAAAAATCAATATAATTGCTATTACATAAATTCCCATCATAGCAAGAGGATCCTTTTTTAAACGAGACCATGCATCTTGCCAATAGGACTTGCTAGGACGTATTATCTTGTCTTTATGTTTCTTTGATTCTTCAAGTTTTTCAAAGAGCTCCAATGGTATATCATCAATATCCATTTTTTCTTCTAATAGGCAATTATTCATATTAACTCCTCCCGCAGCTATGCTGCATAGAAATAGAATTGATAAAGGCGATAGTCTTTTTCAAATTATCACCTACTCATCAATTTTAACTCGTGGATCTATTAAGGCATAGAGAATATCAACCATTATATTTACAATGATGATGAATGCCCCAAAAAATACTGTCATGCCAAGTATTACAGAATAATCTCTATCACTAATGCCACTGACAAAATCTCTCCCAATTCCTGGAATAGAAAAGAGCCTTTCGACCACAAAACTACCTGTCAGCAAAGCTGCAACAAGTGGTCCGAGATAAGTTACCACCGGAATGATTGCATTTTTCAAAGCATGCTTTGTGACTACGAAAAATTCATGAACACCTTTGGATTTAGCTGTCCGGATATAGTCCTGACGCATTACCTCAAGCATGCTAGATCTCATAAGCCTAGCTATATATGCAATAGGACTAAAGGCTAAACCAGCTACGGGAAGTATATAGTGCTTCCATGTAGATATACCATATGTAGGAAGACACTTTAGTGAAACAGCAAATAAATACATTAAAAGAACAGTAATAACAAAGCTTGGGATCGATATTCCTATAGTAGCAAAAATCATAGAAGCCCAATCCATCCATTTACCACGCCTAATAGCAGAAATTATTCCCAAAGGAATACCAATCAAAAGAGCAGCCACTATAGCAACTACTCCTACTTTTGCAGAAACAGGAAAACCTCTTTCAATAAGCTCATTCACAGTAGTATCCGGCTGTTTAAAGGATATACCAAAGTCTCCCTTAAGTAACTTTTTTAAGTAACTTACATATTGTACATGAACTGGGTCATCCAATCCATACTTAGCTTGGATTTTAGCAAGAACGCTTTTGGGAATTTTTCTTTCCTCAGCAGGACTAAAGGGCCCTCCTGGTATAGCATGCATCAAAAAAAAGGTAATTGTTATTAAAACAAACAATGATAGGATACCGGCAAATATTCTTTTTAATATATACCCAAACATTTATAGACCCCCCTATCGTAAAATATATATGATGTTACAAAACGAAAAATAAAAATTTCAATACATCAAGATAGTCAGTAGCTTCATATTCTACCGTTTTGCTATCTATTTGCTTGGCACCTGGATAGAATGATCCACTGTATGCTGCAGAATGTTTTCTAAAATGGATCTCCACTTTAAACTTATCTGGCAGCTTAATGGTACATTTCGATATGTCACCAGCAAAAACTTCAACGGCCTTTTGCTTTATACTTTTTAATGCCACATTAGGATGAATGGACACAGAAGCATCCCCTAATCCTTGGCTAACCGCAACAATTTCAATGTTTCCATTTATTTTTTTAGCCTCTTCACAAAGCAACTTATCACCGCTAACAAACAAAATAGGAACTCCAAGTAAAGCTGCTGTATAGGAATTAATAAGCAATTCACTGGCATACTGGCCGTTTATTAATACATATTCATTCTCCGTATTCATTGTATGAGCAAGTGGATTTCCATTGGTGCCTGCAGCAGAATGATAGCCAATAAAGAATACTCCATCAAATGTATTATCTAAGCCCGCCATCATAATATAAGGATTTCTAGCCCACCCCCTAAGTATTTTAACCTTTTCTGGGAGCTTTGAAGGGTCAATATTTCTGCCAGAATCATGTGCATCCTTTACAAGTATTTCATTTACACCTGCTTCTATTGCTCCTTCGCAGGCAGCATTTACCTCCATTGTCATCTGGTTACGAAAATATTGACTTAAAGAGTTTTCAAGTTTTGTTTCATCCCAATTTACAATTCCTGTTACACCTTCTATATCAGCACTTATAAATAATTTCATATGTTTGATCTCCTTTATAATTATAATTTAATCTAATATATAATCTACAATATCAATGATACAAGAATCTTTTATATATACCCTAGGCACTCTTCTACCAATTATACTTATTATTTCATTTCTATTTGTATCTGCCTTATTTGCTACTTCTGATAGAGGTACTTGATTTTCTCCAAGTAAGACTACTTCATCTCCTACTTTAGCTTCAGGAATATCAGTGAGATTTATCATAAACTGGTCCATGCACATTACACCAATAATAGGAGCCCTCTTTCCTCTAATACTGACCTCACCCTTATTAGAAAGGCATCTCATATACCCATCTGCATACCCTGCGCTAAGCGTACCGACTATAGATTTTCTTTGTGCTACAAAGGAAGAATCATATCCTACCTCTTCGCCCATCTCAATCTCTCTAATTTGTGTTATTCGTGTTTTTAGTGTCATTGGCATCCTCAAAAGACTTCTATCTTTGCCCATTGCCGTTGGTGCTACACCATAAATAAATGCACCCAGTCTGACCATATCAAGCTGGTAATTGGGATACAATACCATTCCAATGCTATCGCAAATATGTTTGATAGGAATAGTTATATCTTTCGATTCTAGTCCATTAACAACATTCATAAATAAATCATATTGATGTTTATCTGATTCAGTTGTTTTCAGTGCTAAGTGAGTAAAGATGCCTTCTATTTTAATTTTTTTCAAATTAAATATATCTACTATTGTATTTACGGCATCTTCTCCTGCCTTTAGTCCAATTCTATGCAAGCCAGTATCAATTTTCACATGAACTACTACATCTTTTCCCAATGACACCCCTATTCTAGATAGCTTTTGAGCTTGTTCAAGGCTGAATATAGTCAGACATATTTTATTTTCTACAGCCATTTTAAATTGTTCATCAGATGTATAACCCATAACCATTATGGGAAATTCAGAAAAATGCCTTCTAAGCTCTATGGCTTCACTGATGCAGGCAACAGAAATCATATCTACATGATTCTCAATAAGTATTTTTGCAACATTTATAGCCCCATGACCATATGCATTTGCCTTTAAAACAGCAGCTATTTTTGTTTTAGGGTTTATCATTTTTTTTGCGTAATTTAAATTATCTATCATAATATCCAAGTCAATTTCAGCCCATGTATCTCTCATCAGAATTTTTTCTGTTTTCTTCTCCCTCAATAAAAGAACCCCCTTAAAAAGATAAAATAGCTTATTATTTAGCTGCTGATACGAATCCCTCGAAAAGCTTAAGAAACATTGAATATCTCTTGGTCAAGCATTCAGGGTGCCATTGTACACCAACTAAAAATTCTCTGTCAGTGCATTCTATACCCTCTGTTATCCCATCTTCAGATATTGCAGAAAGTACCAGGTTATTTCCTAACTTTTTTATAGATTGATGATGAAAGGAATTTACAAAAATTTCATCCTTACCAAATATTTCATGTAACTTGCTTTCCTTTAAAATATTAATTGAATGGTACAGCTCGTCCACAGAGATTCCATCTGGGCTATGGCCGGAAGAATTAGGTATCTGTGCATTAATATCTTGATAAAGGCTTCCTCCTAAGGCTACATTTATTAATTGATTGCCTCTACATATCCCCAGGATAGGCATATTATTATCATAGGCCTTTCTAAACAGTTCAATTTCATAATCATCCCTTGTTGATGATATATTATTCACTAGGCTTATTGGATTTTCTCCATAGGAAAGAGGTGAAATATCAATGCCACCTGTAAAAACAATACCGTCTAAAATATTCATATAGCTATCATAGTCTTTTTCATTAGATATAACTGGAATACATACTGGAATTCCTCCTGCTGCCAATACAGAGTCTATGTAATTGCTACTTACTGAATAATAACCCTTCTTTTCGCCCTGGAATGTTGTTATGCCAATAATTGGTTTCATGATATATCCCCCGTTTTGATAATATAGTGCTGTGTTAAAAAGGTATAGGAGCACTCACTCCTATACCTTACACATTTATAGTCCTACTCTACATGTGAATACTCAAACATTGTATGTCCTATATAGCTTTTTATTACACCTTTAATATTTGATTTACACAAATATTGGTCTTCCAAGAAGTATAATGGCATAACAGGCATTTCATCCATAAGGATCTTTTCTGCCTTTGCATAATTATCCATACGCTTTGTTTGGTCAGCGATAGCTCGGTTTTCTTTCAACAATCTATCATATTCAGCACTGCTCCATCGAATATCATCTGCTGTACTTACTGATTCAAACAAATCCAAATTTGTCATTGGATCTGGGTAGTCCCCTGTCCAACCATCTCTCGCTATAGTGAAGTTCCCTAGCTCAATTTCGTCCCAATAAACCTTTGATTCAAAAGACTGTATTGATACTTCTACTCCAAGGGACTGCTTCCACATGCTTTGCAACGCTTGGGCTATATCTGAATCGGTTTGATTTGCCATTGTTATGAATACTACTTCTGGCATTCCTTTCCCATCTGGATATCCCGCTTCTGCAAGCAGCTTTTTTGCTTCATCAATGTTTTCATTGAAAAGATTTCCAACAACATCTCTATAATTCTTGTCAGTTTGAACACCATGAGGTATGCCATAGGGTACAAAGCCATATGCAGGTTTTTCAACTGATTGCAATATGTTTTTTAGTAGTTGATCTCTATTAACAGTCATAGCAAAAGCCCTTCTAACCTTCGGATCATCAAAGGGTTTTTTAGAACAATTTATATCTAAATAATAGGTTCCAATTCTTGCTTTAGATAAGAACTCTGAAGTATTCAAATATTTAGTCATTGATTCTTTAGTTACATTGTCAGATACATCTATTTCATCGTTTGTATATGCTGCCAGTTCAGATTCTGGAGATTCAATAAATACGATCTCCAGTGTATCTAGCTTAACTTTATCAGCATCTATATAATTAGGATTTTTCTTTAATACATACTTTTCTTTTGGTTTTAATTCTGTAAGCATAAAAGGTCCATTGCTTATGTATGTGCTTGGAGATTTAGTCCAGACCTCAGCGCTCTCAACTACATCCTGTCTCACAGGGTAATATGCAGTAATACATAATAAATCTAAAAAATATGCTGTAGGACTTTCAAGGGTTACTTCAAGGGTTTTATCATCTATTGCCTTTACTCCAACATCTTCAGCTTTAGCCTTTCCTTCGTTATAAGCTAAGCCATTCTTTAAATAATAAAGATAGAAGGCTGCTCCAGATGCGATTTCAGGATTTAGTACTCTCTTCCATGAATATTCAAAATCTTTTGCTGTTACTGGCTTACCATCTGACCACTTTGCTCCTTCTCTTATCTTAAATACATATTTTGTTGCTGTTTCGTCAATGGTATAGCTTTCAGATAAGGCAGGCATAGGTCTGTCATCAGGTCCAATCTTATAAAGACCTCTAAATAAATTTTGGAGCACTATTGAAGAACGAGAATAAACATTCATAATAGGATCTAAGGTCTCAGGCTCTTTGGATAGTGAATAGATTATCTTCTGCTCTACTGCCTGAGATCCAGCCTCAGGTGAAGTTGTTGATGCGGGTGCCTTTGGACTGCATCCCATCACGGTAGAAAATGTAAAAATGATTATAAGGATCAGAGCTAATCTTTTTTTCATTTTTCCTCCCCCATTTCTTTTTTATTAGTATTAATCTATCTTTACTTTAATAGATTCTAGAGGTTCATATATTATGCATAATAAATTGTAGTATTAATTACACTATAAGCTAATAATTATATATTTGCAAGTACCATTACAAAAATAATTCTAATATTTTGATAATTCTCAAAACTCATATTGAATAGAAATCTCTAAAAAAAAGATTACAGCGCTTGCCATAATCCTCTTATTAATGTGTAATCATTTGGGCATATAATACTTATTTGATTTCTTAATATTTTCAAGAAATTTTAGACATCTTTCTTTATTCCGTGTAAAATATTCAAATACCAATATATTGCAAAGTGCTATGGGTCCAACATATGAATTATAAAAATAGATAGGGTTTTCACTAGTAGCAATCAATACATGATCTGATAATCTTGCAAGTTTATTTTCATTATTATCTGTAATAATGATTGATTTGGCCTTTATATCATGTACATGCTTCATAGCATTGTATGAATCAATTGAGTATCTGGGAAAACTTATCATAATCACTGCATCGTCATGTTCAATTCTTGATAAGCTATCATATAATGCGATGCCGCCATAAGTGATCGTTTCGCAATTCAGCCCTAATCGTTTAAAGTTGTAATAGACTAAATCAGCAATGGCTTTACAGCTGCCCATACCCAGTATATACACCTTCTTCGCTTTTCCAATCACATCAACTGCAGATTTTAAAATGTCTGCATCGAAACTCATAATCGTCCTATTTAAATTTGCCAGTTCATTTTGAAATAGATTTGCATAATCCTTATTATCCTCACCAATAAGTTTTATTGTCCTTAACATTTTATCAACAGGGTTTTTACTACCATCATTTATTTCCATTAGTAAAATATTTTTAAATTCTATAAAGCCCTCATAACCTAGCCTTTGACAAAATCTAACGATACTAGCATCACTTACGCCTATACTCTTTGCAAGATCAGCAGAAGAAATAGAAGGTATATATTTATAATTAATCAAAATATAGTTTGCGATTTTTTGAAAACTTGGAGTAAGCTCATTGAATTCGTCTTCTAATTGTTTGAGTATCTTTTTTTTATCCATATATTATCCGTCCTTTTATTACTTTCCTTCTAATAACCTATAGCTTTTCCATCTCTTCTAGGATCCGCTGCTCCACTCAATGTTCCATTATTCTCAAATTTAACAGCTTGAACAGAACCCATTTGTCTATCCCAATCATCTAAAGCAACAACCTTATGCCCCATTTTTTTTAGTATACTTATGGATTCTTGATATATCCTTGATTCATATAGTATTTCATTCTCTGTATCATCTGATATCCTTGGGGAGTCAACTGCATCTTGGATTTTCATATTATGGTCTATGATTTTTGATATAACTTGAGTTACTGTAGAGATTATTTTATCGCCTCCCGGAGAACCAAGAACTGCCAATGGATTCCCATCCTTTAATATTAATGTGGGACTCATAGAGCTAAGAGGTTTCTTGTATGGTTCCACAGAATTTGGTTTATCAAAGCCCACACTAAAGTCCGCCATTTGATCATTTAGTAGTATGCCTGTCCCGTCAGTTACAACGTATGACCCAAAAAAATGATTGATTGTTTTTGTAACAGCTACTAAATTTCCATCTTTATCAGCTATTGAAAAATGTGTTGTATCCTTATGTTCATGCAACCAAGGATCATCACATTCAACTTGTTGAGATTTATTCATGTCTATTTTTCTTGCTAGTTTTTTCGCATACTCTTTCGATGTTAACCCATCTAATGGTACTTTTGTATAATCTGTATCTCCCATGTACTTTGCTCTATCTGCATAACATATTTTAAATATTTCCGAAAACAGATGTAAGTATTCTGGTGAATTTATTTCCATAGACCCAATATCAAAGTTCTCTAATATATTTAGAATTTGTATCACATGCGTACCACCTGAACTTGGAGGAGGGGAAGAAATTATCTGGTATCCTCTATAATTACCCAAAACTGGCTTTCTTACTTGCACTTTATAATTAGCAAGATCCTCCATGGTCATAATACCATTTGTATCTTTCACTGCTTGAATGATAGATTCAGCAACTTCTCCTTTATAAAATGCATCTTTGCCCTCTTTAGCTATTTTTCTCAATGTCTTTGCTAAAACTGGATTTTTAAGAATATCCCCTGCTTTGTATGGCTTGCCATCTTTCAAATATACCTTTGCACTAGCTTTATACTTTCTCAAATCTTTCAAATGCATTTTCATATCACCTGCTAATAAAGGCGATACAACAAAACCGTCTTCAGCCAATTTTATAGCAGGCCCCATTACTTCTTGTAAAGTCATGGTTCCATAATGTTCTAGCGCATACATAAGTCCTGCAACTTCACCAGGGACACCTACTGATTTTCCTCCAATCACATTCTCATGATTTGCCACTTCACCATTACTATCTATTTCCCACATATCTGAGCTCGCCATTTTAGGTGCGACTTCTCTAAAATCAATAAATATATTTTCACCTGTTTTAGCCATCCTAGCAATCATAAATCCACCGCCACCTATTCCTGATGCATTAGGCTCGCATACGCCTATAGCAAATCCAACTGCAACAGCAGCATCTATAGCATTGCCGCCTTTTTTTATGATCTCTACCCCAGCTTGAGATGCTTCATATTTTCCTGCAGAAACTATCCCATTTTCTCCCGTATCGCCTCTTCCAGTTCTTATGATTTTTCCTGTATTGTCAAAAATGCTATTCAAAAGTAAAGATCCCACAATTACACCCCCCTATGTCATATTTCATTTATATTTACTATTGCAATATTAGTTCGTCTCTATGTAATCATTATTCCATTTATATCTGATTATGTAACATTGTAGCAATGACTACATGGTAAATGATTTATAAAAATATTGCAAGTAATAATTCTAAATAAAATAAAATACTCCTTCTTGGCGTTTATCAAAATATCAAGCCATGTTAGAGCATTTTATGGGAAATGGATTACCGATTGAATAATCAATAAATTTTCTTAAACTTTTAATTAGTTCTTTAATTCCCTATCAATAATCGTCTCTAATATTTCAGCTGCCTTAACGATTACATTTTTGCATTTCAGTTCTTCCGTCCGATGCATACCTTTTAATGGTTTGCATACTGTGCTTCCCATTTCTTTCTCATAGCTTTCAAAAAACTCTCTTGTTAGAAGTTTAATCCGATCGCTTTCATGTGCTCTATTTGCAACAAATAGCGTTCCCAGCACCATGACGCCTCCTGTCAAAACTCCACATACGCTTTCCATTCCAATGCCCCCGCCGAATCCTGCAGACATTTTCAATGACGAGTCATCCAAACCAAGATCGTATACCTTATTTGCTCCATATAACATTTTCTCAGCACAGTTTAGGTCTATTTCATCTCCGTATCCTTGCTTTAATAATTCACTTAATTTCATCTTTTTTCCCACTTTCGTTTTTTTAGATATGCCCTATCGCATTAAAAGGAAACAGCCTCACAGTGACTCTACCAATAACTTTGTCGATTTTTACAAAACCTACTGCTTCTCTTCGACTATCATTGCTAAATAGTCGATTATCGCCCATAACAAATAGATGTCCTTCTGGCACAATAGTATCTATTTCTCCATCCGTTGTACCATCAGCGATATAATCTTCTTCCCGCTTTTGCCCATTTACATATACTTCTCCATCTTTTACTCTTATTGCATCACCAGGAAGTCCTATTATCCTTTTTACTAGGTTTTTCTTCATCCCCATGTCTTTCCATATACCTTCTGGAAATTCAAGATCGGTTTTAAAAGCCACTACATCCCCTCTATTGGGCGAATGTGTCTTATATGAAATTTTGTCTAATATAAGCATATCTTTATTATTCAAAGTAGGATTCATTGACTGACCATCTACTACTGCGATTCCACCGAATATGTTTATAGCAAATGCAATAGCAAAAGCTACTATTATTGTTTTTATCCATTCAAAAACTTCTTTTTTAAAATCACTCATACTAACCTCTTTCTGCAGCTATACTGCATAAAATAGAATTGATAAAGGCCATAGGCTTTTTCATCCAACTCTCCTATTTAGTTAATTTTTCCGCCCACTCTTGGGCATCGAATAAGATTCTTTCTTCGTCCATTGTTAACACTTCTTTATCCTTCATTATTATTCTTCCATCTATAATAACAGTTTCAACATCTCCAGCGTTACCAGAGTAAACTAAAGAAGCTTTAGCATTATATTTAGGATAATAGTGGGCTTTTTCTGTATCAATTATTATTATATCGGCTTTCATTCCTGTTTCGATTTTTCCAAGATCATTCATTCCCAAAGCTCTGGCTCCATTTACTGTAGCCATTTTTATTACTTGGTCCACAGGCAATGCAGTAGGGTCTTCTGTAAATACCTTCTGAAGATATGCAGCCATTCTCATTTCTTCAAGCATATCTAGATTATTATTACTAGATGCCCCATCTGTACCCAATGCTACATTTACACCTTTTCCTAAAAGCTTTATTATGGGAGCTACTCCACTACCTAGCTTCATATTGCTTCCAGGATTATGAACTACATTGACTTTTCTCTTATGAAGTATATCAATATCTTCATTATCAATAACCACGCAATGAGCAGCTAGGGTTCTTTCATTTAAAAGCCCAATGCTATCAGCAAGCTTAATTGGTGACATGCCATACTTTTCTATACAGTTTTTTACTTCATCCCTAGTTTCAGATAAATGCATCTGAACTGGTATATTCATTTGAGTTGCTTTATTGGCTACTTTTTGTAAATAAGGTAAGGAACAAGTATAAACAGCATGAGGCCCAAACATTACCTTAACTCTGCCTGAAAAAGCATTATGATAGCCTTTATAAAATTCTATATTCTCCTTCAGTCTGTAATCTAATTCCTCTTCACCACTTTCTCCTTGAAGACCTCTTGACAATACAGCTCTCATACCTGAATTACCAACTGCTTGGGCCACCATATCCATGAAAAAATACATATCAGAAAAACAAGTAGTCCCACTTTTTAACATCTCTAAAATAGCTAAATTCGCAGCTGCATGTACAGCCTCTGGTGTAAGTTTATCTTCTATAGGAAATATCTTGTTAAAAAGCCAATCCATAAGCTTTAAATCATCTGCATAATTTCTTAGTATGCTCATTGGGGTATGATTATGGGCATTAATAAAACCTGGCATAACTATTTTGCCTCTGCAGTTAATGACCGTATTATAATCATCCTCCAGCTCTGCATTATAATCACCAACATAGTCTATGGTGGTACCACTTATACCCACGCAGCTCTTTTTTAGCAAGTCATTATTTTCATTCACTGTTATGATATCAGCATTTTTTAGAAGTATTCTCAGTTTATTCACCCCATCCTTCTAAATATTTTTCTTGCTCCTCTGTCAATTTATCAATAGTTATACCCAGTGCGTGTAGCTTCATATAAGCCACTTGCTGATCTATTTCATCGGGTACATCATAAACTTTATTTTCTAACTTTCCTTCATTATCGTTGATGTATTTAGCTGATAATGCTTGAAGAGCAAAACTAGTATCCATTATTTCTGCTGGATGCCCATCTCCTGCCGCTAAATTAACTAGCCTTCCCTCAGCAAGGACATTAATAATCCTTTCATCTGATTGCACATAACCCATAATATTATTTCTCATTATACGGGTTTCTTTACTAAGTTTTTCAAGATCTGGCTTCCATATCTCTACATCAAAGTGACCAGCATTGGCAAGTATGGCTCCATTTTTCATCACTTTATAATGAGCTTCCGATATTACTTTTTTGCATCCAGTTACAGTGATGAAAAAATCACCAATAGATGCAGCCTCACTCATAGGCATTACTCTAAAACCATCCATATGCGCTTCTATTGCTTTTATAGGATCTATTTCACAAACGATAACATTTGCTCCAAGGCCTTTGGCTTTCATAGACACACCTTTACCACACCACCCGTAGCCGATGACTACTGCATTCTTGCCTGCAACAATTAAGTTAGTGGTTCTCATGATTCCATCCCAAACTGATTGGCCGGTTCCATATCTATTGTCAAATAGATATTTGCAATAAGCATCATTTACAGAAAGCATTGGAAATCTTAATTGTCCTTCTCTTTCCCTTGCTCTAAGTCTTAATACACCTGTAGTTGTTTCTTCGCATCCTCCTATTACATTTGACAAAAGCTCTTTTCTCTCACCATGAAGTAAATGCAGTAAATCGCCTCCATCGTCAATAACTATATGGGGTGCAATATCTAAGGCAGCATTTAGATGCTCCATATACTCATTATCTGTGGACTTATACCATGCGTACACATTTATTCCATCCTGGACCAGCGCCGCAGCAACATCATCTTGTGTAGAGAGAGGATTACTTCCTGTTATAGATACTTCAGCACCTCCTGATTTCATAACCTTTGCAAGATATGCAGTCTTTGCCTCTAAGTGTATTGACATAACGATTCTTTTGCCTTTAAAAGGTTGCTCCCTCGCAAATCGTCTTTCTATTTCAGAAAGTACAGGCATATTTTGCTTTACCCATTGAATTTTCCTGTGACCTGATTTTGCTAAGTTTATATCTCTAATAATGCTTTCTCTCATGGTACTTCCTCCATATTTATATAAATTTTTTCATGCTAATTTAAATCGTTTTTCTCCACCTATTCTTATTATAATTTAGTTTCATCAATATAGTAAACACTTTTAACAATTTCTTAGAGAATGTCTATAAGTTGTTATTAAATTAACTTAAAATTTTACTTCCTTTATTTTAATAATCGTTATATAATATAAAAAATACGGAATATTTGTTTAATTATAAAATATACTGTATTTTATTTTTAAGGGACATGCTATTATAAAATTTATTTATGAAAGGGTGGTTAAAATGACTGAGAAAAGAGCCCAATGGGGTTCAAGTTTTGGATTCATCATGGCAGCAGCAGGTTCTGCGGTTGGACTAGGTAACCTTTGGAAATTCCCGTATCTTGCTGGTAAGTTCGGAGGCGGTGCCTTTGTTGCAGCTTATCTTGTAATCGTTTTATTTATTGGTTTTACTATCATGCTTGGTGAAATGGTTCTAGGAAGATCCACTCAGTTAAGCGCATACAATGCCTACAAAAAGTTAAGCTCAAAATGGGCATTTGTAGGAGCCTTAGGCGTTGTAGCAGGATTCTTAATATTATCCTTCTATAGCGTAGTTGGCGGCTGGGTAATGAATTATATGTGGCAGTACGTAGTCGGTGGAATACCTGCAGATACAGCAGCTTATTTCGGAGGCTTCATATCAGCTCCAGTAATACCACTTTTCTGGCATTTGCTATTTATGGCAGTAACCGCAGCTATCGTATTCAAAGGCATTGGCGGTGGAATTGAAAAAGCATGTAAATTCATGATGCCCGCACTTTTTGTTATTTTAGTGATTATCACAATTAGATCAATTACATTACCAGGCGCTGGCGCTGGTATAGCATACTATATCGTTCCTGATTTTTCAAAATTAAATGCTGGCGTACTAATCGCAGCATTAGGTCAGGTATTTTTCTCACTAAGCTTAGGTATGGGTTGTATCATTACCTACGGTAGTTACTTAGGTAAAGAGCAAAATCTTGAGAAAAATGCTTTAATTGTTCCTTTCCTAGATACTCTAGTAGCAGTACTTGCCGGTTTTGCAATACTACCTGCAGTATTTGCTTTTGGTTTAGAGCCAGGAGCAGGTCCAGGACTTATGTTTGTAACTCTACCTCAAGTATTTGCAAAAATGCCAATGGGAAATATTTTCGGTCTTTTATTCTTCATACTTGTATTCTTTGCTGCACTAACTTCATCCATATCCTTGCTTGAAGTTACAGTAGCATACATGATGGACGCACATAAATGGGCCAGAACTAAAGCTGTTGCAGTGCTTTCAGTATTAATGTTTGGACTTGGAATACCAGCATCTCTTTCAATGGGGATTTGGTCAGAAGTCAAAATCTTTGGTCTTGGTTTCTTTGACCTTTATGATTATATATCCTCAAATGTACTTCTTCCAGTTGGCGGATTGCTCATGTGCATATTCATTGGATATGTATGGGGAATTGATAAAGCTGTTGACGATATCTCAAACCAGGGGAAGCTTCCTTTCGTACTAAAAGGCTTCTGGGTAATCTCAATTAAGTATATCGCTCCTCTTGGCGTATTATTAGTTTTCTTAAATGCCATTGGACTAATTAAGTTCTAAGATTAAACATATAAATTGTGAAGTACCTTAGAAAGTAGAAAACCACATGGAGCATTCCATGTGGTTTTTTATATCTCCTATTTACTTTTCTATGCACAAATCTGCCATAGAAACACCTATTATGTTTCCTGCTTTATCTTTAAAAGGCACTGCCAGTGCTATGCAATAATTAAATGAAACATTTGATATATATGCATCTGAATAATATTCTTTGCCTTGTAGCGCTTCTCTAAAATACGGCCTGTGGGCGTAATTGTTATGCTCTCCGCCAATAGCTTCAGTGGCAGAAACCATATCACCTTTAAAATTCAAAATTCCTATATACTCAAATTGCTGATGTTTGGTTCTTATATCCTTTAATATTGCTGATGCATTTCCTATAGATGAAGAGCTGGAATTAATATTGTTTGAGATTTCTTTTAATAGTTTAAAGCCTTCTTTTATCATTGATTTTTCAGAATCACCAATATTGATTTTATTTATAAAGCTATTTAAATAGTTGTCTACTTCATAGGCTGTTTTACTCATATTGTCCGCCATTGCTGTCAACTCTTGTAGAGATGCCGACTGCTCCTCCGCCGATGCAGATACTTCTTCTGCTCCTGCCGCTGTTTCTTGTGTTGTAAAGCTGATTTGCTCCATCATCTTATCTACATCTTCAGCTATTTTGTTTGAATCATTCGTAAGCTTCATGATTCCCTTTACTGCATCATAAGTAGATTTAGATGATTCAATAATATTTTTCATTGATTCTCTTGCCTTATCAGCATATATGGCTTCTTGAGAAATCTTTTCAGCCTCGACTTTGGTCTGATCTGATATGCTGTTTATTCTACCTATAATCATCTGTGTAAGTTTTCTTATTTCTCCTGCAGAATTTGCAGATTGCTCAGCTAGCTTTCTAACTTCATCAGCAACTACAGCAAACCCTTTTCCGGCCTCTCCTGCCCTTGCTGCTTCAATAGCAGCATTTAGTGCCAACATGTTTGTCCTATCGCTTATTTCTGTAACAACACCAACTATATTATTAATTTTCGAAGCATCTTTTTCCAACAATCCAATATCTTCCGCTAGCTTCTCACTGGTTTTTGCTGTATTTTTCATTGTATCAACAAGTATATTCATAGTTGTGTTGTTATTCTCTACAACTTCTATCATTTCCCCGGCAATATTTTGTGTGTTCTTAGCGTATTCTGCTATTTTTTCAGAGTTTCCTACCATTTTTCGCGTATTTTCTTTAGTGTTTACTGCCATTTCTGATTGAATGCTCGACCCCTCAGCTATATGAATGATAGCCTTAGATACTGCAATAGATGCACTCTCATTTTGCTCAATATTCTTTTTCAATCGAATAGACAAATCCTTATTCTTTTGAGCGATCTCTGCTACCTCACATATTACCTTCTTTTTACTGTAGGTTAGCTTGTTTACACTATTGGCTATTTCATTTGTAAGCCAATTGCCTTTGGCTTTCAAAGTTAGTTGACCTTCTGAAATCTCTGATACCATGTTTTGAAGTTTATTTACTGGCCGCAATACTGTCATAAGTAAAATAGCAATTATTGCGGCAATAGCAATAAAAGCACATCCAATTATGATAACAATTAAATTTTTAATGAAGACATCATTAAATTGAGTCACCAGCTTGTCTAGTTCCTGAGCAGAACTTATATACTGAGAAGCCGTAACATTCAATGAAGCTTTTGAAGTAAAATAGATTAGTACGCAAGCTCCTGCAAATATTAAACCCATCACAAATGTAATTAGCCCTATTAACTTTACTTTCAAACTTGTACCCCCCTTATGTATATTTTGTATATGTGAATAAATACGTATTAGTATATCAACAACTCATTAAACGCTGTTTTCCACAATAACTTTATTACATCAAATATTCAATACATCTTTAACCGTGTAAAATCCTGGTTCTTTATCTTTTAAAAATGCTGCAGCTTCGCATGCTCCTTGAGCAAAGCATTCCCAATTATGTGCATGATGCGTAATTTCAAGTCTCTCTCCCATTAAGCCAAACATTACAGTATGACTGCTAGAAATGTCTCCTGATCTAATAGAATGATATCCTATCGTACCTGGTATTCTCTCACCTTTTCCTGACCTTCCAAAAACAGCTATATCTTCATAGTTTTCATTTAAAGCCCCTGCAATGATATGTCCCATTTCCTTTGATGTTCCGCTAGGAGCATCTTTTTTATTTCTATCGTGCATTTCCATTATCTCTATATCTGAACCATCACCTATGGCCTTTGTAGCTATTTCCAAAAGCTTATACATGAGATTTACCACCCTGGAAGTGTTGGCAGCGTATACTATTGGTATCGATTTTGATATTTCCTTTATTCTGTCTAATTGTTGCTGTGAGAAACCTGTAGTCCCGCAAACCACTGATTTTTTATGTTTCAATGCAATTTCCATAATCTCCATTGAATATTCTACAGTTGAATAGTCTATTATGACATCACAATTATGAACTTCGTGCTCTAAATCATCCACAACTGTCGCACCAATATTTTCTCCTAAAGAAGCCACAATCCCTATATCTCTCCCTATGTAGTCTCTTCCTTTAGGTGCTACACCTGCTACCACTGTCATATCTTGTCGCATTGAAGCAATTTTAGTTATTAATTTTCCCATTTTTCCTCTTGGACCAATTATTATAATTTTTATATCAAAAACCCCCAATCTCATTCCGAAGTATCTTTAACACGAACAAAAACTAATAGAACTCTTATATACAATTATATATAATTGTATATAAGAGTACAACAATATTAAGAAACTAAGAAACTAATGCATATTTTTCCAAAACATGACGTTTTTCTTAGCACTTCAATATACTTTTAACGTTCTCTACTTGCATCCTAACTCCAATCAACAGACATTCTTCGTCAATATCAAAAAGACAATTATGAAGTGGATGGACGATTCCTTTCTCCTCGTTTCTACATCCTAAAAAATAAAAAGCGCCTGGTACTTTTTCTAAAAAGTATGCAAAATCTTCTACGCCCATGCTAGCTTCTTGCAAAAGAATGATTTTCTCTTTACCTAAAACTTTCTCTCCATTATCTCTAACTACATCTACACAACTTTCATGATTAATTAGCGAAGTGTAACTTTCATACCTTATGAATTCACCCTTCGCACCCATAGAAGCGCAGACGTTCTCTACAATATCTTTTGCCCTATGAAGAACCATTTTTCTAGTTTCCGGATTCAATGTTCTTATTATCCCTCTCATCTCTATGTGGTCACAGATGATATTTCTGGCACTCCCTCCATTGATCATACCTATTGATAGTACTGCACTGTCCCTTGGATCAACATTTCTCCCTACAATAGTCTGAAGAGCTGTTATAACATTGGCTGCTACTACTACAGCATCTATGCCTGAGTGCGGATATGCTCCATGAGCGCTTTTCCCGCTTATGATCAAATCAAACATGTCTGAAGAAGCATACGCTTTCCCATACTTTATACCTATTGATCCCATCTCTATCTCAGGTTCCACATGAAGTCCAAATATCGCATCCACATGGGGATTCTCTAGCACCCCTGCTTCAATCATGGGCTTAGCCCCACCTGTGGTTTCCTCAGCTGGTTGAAATATAAGCTTCACATTACCTTTTAACTCTTTTTTCATGCCATTTAGCACTTTAGCTGTACCTAATAATATGGTGGTATGGGCATCATGTCCACAGGCATGCATTTTGCCTTCTATTTTTGATTTATAATCAACATTTTTTTCATCTACTATAGGAAGTGCATCCATATCAGCACGAAGCGCCACAGTCTTTCCCTCACTGCCTCCTCTAATAATGCCTACTACTCCTGTGCCTGCAACACCTTCTATAACTTCTATATTCATTTCTCTAAGATAACTTGCAATTCTTTCTGCTGTCCTCACTTCTTCCATGCCCACCTCAGGATTTTGATGAAAATCTCTCCTGACATCAACAATCCAATCTTTTATATCGTCATACACTGCCGGCACTGCAAGCACTCTCCTTTATAATAAGCTGTCCTTCATTTGCATCAAGTATTGCATCAACTCCAAAAGGCACTGTTATTTTGGGTTCACAATGTCCTGCTTTAAAATTATATATAGTTGGTTTTCCCAGTGGTTTAATGATGTCCATGAAAACTTCCATTAGTGTAAGGCTATCTTCGCATTCATTAGGGATACAATTATTAAAGTCACCTAATATGATTCCACTACACTGCTCAAGCTTTCCTGCAAGCCTAAGCTGAGTTAGCATCCGGTCAACTCTATACGGTCTTTCATCTATATCTTCTATGAATAGTAATTTCCCTTTTGTATTGATTTCATAAGGTGTACCTATGGTGGCAGCTATCAAAGATAAGTTTCCGCCAACTATTTTGCCTTCTGCTATACCCCCCTCAAGACACTCTATTTGTTCTCCTTCCGGATTATAGAGCTCCCCCATAGGTTCGGTAGTTGTTATAGCTTTTAAAAAACTCAACTTTGAAAAATCATCAAACTGTTTTGCTATGTCTGATGCTACCATGGGTCCATGAAATGTCACTAAATCACATTTATTATTCAATGCAATATGTATTGCTGTTATATCGCTATATCCCACAAACACTTTCGGATTTTTACTTATTAAATCATAATCTAACTTATCTAATATTCTTGGCGTACCATAACCTCCACGCAAACATATTATCCCATCTACTTCAGTATCCAAAAACATATTATTAATATCGTTGGCTCTTATTTCATCACTGCCTGCCAAATATCCATAACTGGAAAAACAACTTTTCCCAAGCTTTGCCTTAAAGCCAAACTCTTTTAATAATTTTCCTACAATTTCTGATTCACCTAGTTTGGATGGGCTTGAAGGAGCTACTACACCTATGGTATCGCCTACTTTTAATACTCTTGGTTTCATCATAAAATCACACCTCTATAATAATAAATATATTTTGTATTCTAATTTAATTATACACTACGAGTTATTTTTACACATATTGTTTTTGAAGAAGCTTTCTAAATTTGACTTATATTATTAAATAATATAACATGTATTTCGTATACTATAGTATTGTAGGTGATTATTATGTATTTTGATATTTTTCAGACATTTTTTAAAATTGGATTATTTACCATCGGCGGGGGTTATGCCATGATTCCCGTTATTCAAGAGGAAGTTGTAGAAACAAAAAAATGGTTAACTGAAGAAGAGTTTTTGGATTCTATTGCTGTTACCAACAGTTTGCCTGGACCATTGGCAATAAACTGTGCAGTTTTCATTGGATATAAGAAAAAGAAAATATTAGGTTCACTATCAGCAGTATTTGGTGCAGTGCTTCCATCTTTTTTAATAATACTTTTGATAGCTACTTTTTTTTCGAAGATAAAAGATTATAAAGTAGTTGAATACATATTTGCTGGTGTTAGACCTGCCGTTGTAGCCTTAATACTATATGCCATAATTAAGCTATCGAAGTCAGTGGGCATAAATAAAATCAACATATCCATTGCCATAGCCTCACTGCTATTAATACTTCTGCTTGATATACATCCAATGATAGTCATTGTAATATCAGGTCTAAGCGGCTTCTTTTTATTAAGAAAGGAAGTGACAACAAAATGATACTTCTAAAGCTTTTCATATCCTTTTTAAAGATTGGTGCCTTTAGCTTTGGTGGAGGCTATGCAGTAATCACTTTTATTCAAAAGGAGATAATAGAAAGCAATGCTTGGATTTCTGCCAAGGATTTTATCGATATAGTTGCCATAGCAGAAATGACCCCTGGCCCTATAGCTGTAAACGCATCTACCTTCGTAGGCTATAAGATGGGAGGTATTCTTGGTTCAGCAATAGCAACCACGGGTGTAATTCTGGCACCTTTTATTATAACCTTTATAGTAGCTATTTACTTTGATAAGTTTAAGCATCTTAAAGGTGTAAAATGGGTGCTAAAAGGAATAAGGCCTGCTGTACTAGGACTAATAGGGGCAGCTTGTTTTAAAATAGGGAAAATTTCCTTCCCAGATGGCAAAAGTATAATTATAGGAGTTTTAATTTTTATAGGTGTTTATAAATATAAGTTAAACCCTATTGTGGCAATAATGATTTCAGGATTATTAGGCATATTATTTTATGGAGTACTGTAGTCTACTCTTCTTCTTTCTCTTCTCCGTAAAAAAGATCCACTTTATAAGGAGATGCCTCCACAAGTTCATCTACATTTTTCAGTCCTCTTCTCCAAAGATACAGCATATAAGGTATAAATATTATTAATAAATAAAATCGCTGAGAAAATAATATAAAGTCATAAACTCCGTGAAGTAATATGGGTACAAAGAATCCAAGTCTCATATATTTTGCTCTTGCATTTAGGCTTATAAATTTTGCGATACCCAAATAGTACCCCATGGCAACGCCAAATAGCGCATGGGCTGGTACTGCTGTTATGGCTCTCACAAATGCAGTACTAAACCCAGAATCAACAACATAGCCTATATTTTCTACAGTAGCAAAGCCTAGCGATATAAATACACAATACACGATCCCATCATACATCTCATCAAATTCTCTATCTCTCCAAAAGTAAAAATAAAATGCCAAATATTTGAATGCTTCTTCTACAAGTCCTGCAACTATAAAGGCAGTATACCCCGCTGTAATAAAATTCTCATCGGGTCTTTCAAATAAATTCAATTGCATTTCAACAATTACCACAGGTATAACACTAATACAGCCTATTAAAAATGCTTTCAGCAAAAGTTTTCTTGGCTCTTTTTCATATTTGTCTCTTTTATAAAAGTAGTATAATAACGCAATAGTAGGTGCAATAGCAGTCAAAAAAAGCATCAATGAGACTCCTCCTTTTCAATGATTCCTATTTGTTCCTCACTTAGACCATAGATTTGGTATATCCTTTTATCTATTCTCTCTATCAATGGATTTATTTTTAAAAGACTGCTATATCCGTTCAATGACTTGGAATAAATTAATAAATCTTCATCTATATTTACCAAATTCAACTTCATCCTAAGTACAGTGTTTGGATAATAATCATACAAATCCTCACTGATCTTTTTACCATAACATTTAAAATAATACTGAAAAAGCTTTGAATTAAGCATAGCTGTTACATATTCAAGGGATATATCTATATCTTTCTTGGGGAGCAGACAGTATACATCCGCACTGCAATAATTACCTTTATGATCTATAGCAAATCTATTTTTTGATGCCTTGTATGGATAAACAATCTTTGTGCTTTCAAAAATTTCCTTTTGCCTTCCCCATTGTAAATCATACCATTCCCTTACACCACTTTTGCATTCTCTTCTAGTTTCTAGCTTTTGTCTATGTTGACCTATATATTTTATAGCATTTGGGTAATGGGCGGTATCTGTTATTGCATCTGAATATATTAAATACTTATTGGCTTCTTTAACCGAGTGCATTTGCACATCACTATTTTTTATCCAAGGCTTTATAAGTTCTCTTTCAATATTATGTATTTCAAGCTCCTCTTGGGTCAAAACAAATGCTTTGTCACATCCAGTGATGATACCTTGATAGCTTTCAAAGATTTGATCTAACCTATGAGTGCCAAAATTTTCTACCAATTCATATAATTTAAGACTTTCATCCTTCAAAAGCAACCAGCCCTGAGGTTTAAGATTTTCAAAAGCAACATCAAAGCAACTAAAACTTGCACTTTCAAAAGAAAGGGCTTTCGATCTTGGTTTATGTAGAAGTTTCATAACTTCAGTTTTTCCACTACCTTTTTCCTTTTTTAGAGTGATAATACAAGTTGCAACTCCTGCATCCTCAAAAACCTCAAACCCTCCAAAATCAATAATATTAAGGATTTGGCAATTGTCTGTAATGAACTTTCTAAGCCCTACCCCTGAGGGTCCTTCAAGAAAATATCTAGAAGTTATAAAGGACAATATTCCTCCTTGCTTTAAAAGGTCTACCGCTCTTTTTATAAAGCAATAAGATATATCAGCTTTGTCTCTATAAATGTTTTTATACAGCCTCTGGAGTTTTCTTTTATATTCAGAAGGCACTTTTTTATGTCCTATGTAAGGAGGATTTCCTATTATATAATCAAAATTTTCATTTTCAATGCCAGCCATACTAGATTCATCATAAATTAAACTGTCGTAACAATTTAGGTTTACTTTGCATTCTTGCTTAGCTAAAAAACTTAACTCTTTTCTTGCTAAATCAATAGCTTCTTGGTTTATATCAATACCCCACAGGATATTTTCAACAATATATTTTTCTTTTCCTGCATATTTACCATTTAAGTATTGGAAAGCTTCAGATAGAAAGTAGCCAGCACCACAAGAAATATCAAGTATTTTCATTTCTTTATCCATGTTCAGGTCTATATCTTTTAAAGTATTAGCAATCATGTATTTCACGATTTCTATAGGTGTATAAAATACACCTTTTTCCTTTCTATGTAAAATAGACATTCCAGTCTCTAGTTGTCTTCCCTCTTCATAAACGTCAGACCTCTGCATCACAAAATCAACCCCTACTAAAGCTAAAGTCTTCTTAATCGGACTTCTTATCTTTGCTAACTTTCTTGAACTCTATTACTTTAGATTTATCAATCTTTTGTATTTCCTTCTTCGTAATGTACTCATTTATTTCAGACTTCAATGCAGCCCAAATAAATGCCAAAACTGCAACATCATCTAAAAGTCCAATGCCTATAATGAAATCAGGCACTATATCTACAGGAAAAATAAAATATGTGAAAGCAATAATTATAAGCAATTTTCGATAAAAAGGAATTTCCTTATCTTTTACATATTCAAAAGTCATTTTCAACTTATAAAAAAAGTTTTTCATTTTATCACCAAATTTCATACTTAATATAGGATTACGCTACAAATTTGTTCAAGCTTCTTGCATTAGCAAAAAACTAACTTATTAGATTCTCCTAAGATTATTATACCAATAGAATGACGAATATAATATAGCTTAAATTTATGAAATTTTCATATAAGTATATTTATCTTAGGACATTTTTTTGTCAATGTAAGTTTATAGCATATATTTGATATAATAGTATTGTTATTAAAAATAGGGAGTTGATTTGATGAGTCACTTGTTTTCAAAAATAAATATAGGAACTATCTCATTAGAAAATAGAATTGTAATGCCCCCTCTTGCTTCAGGCAAATCTACAGAAGAAGGCTTTGTTACTGATAGTATTATCTCCTATTATGAAGAAAGGGCAAAAACTGGACTTGGGCTGATTATAATAGAGCACGCCTTTGTATCTTTAGAAGGCCAAGCATCTTTTAATCAAATGGGCATACATAATGACGATACAGTTGAAGGTTTATCAAAGCTAAGAGAAACAATACACAAATACAATGTAGCTTGTGCAATTCAGATTAATCATGCAGGAAGTTTATCAGTTTACAACTCGCCTGTTGCACCTTCAGCAATACAGCATCCAAATGGCAAGGTTCTGCCCAGAGAGCTAGCTATTGAAGAGATACCTGTAGTAGTAGATAACTTTGCCCAAGCTGCGCTAAGAGCAAAAAAAGCAGGCTTTGATATGGTAGAAATACATGGAGCCCATGGTTATTTACTTAGCCAATTTTTATCCCCTCTTACAAATAAAAGAACTGATGAATACGGCGGCTCACTAGAGAATAGAATGAGACTTCACATAGAAGTTATAAAGGCAGTAAAAGCTCTTTGTGGTGATTTTACTTTCATCGTAAGATTAGGCTGTGACGACTTAATAGAAGGTGGCTTGACATTAGAGGAATCTGTAAAAGTGGCAGTAAGGCTTGAAGAAGAAGGAGCGGCAATCATCGATATATCAGGAGGAATAGGCGGAAGTGGAAGAGACAGATTCAAAGAAGAAGGTTATTTTGCCTATATGTCAAAAGAATTGAAAAAGCACCTATCCATTCCAGTAATATTGACTGGTGGAATAACAACTCCTCAAGGAGCTGAAAAGCTTATTGCAGACAATATAACTGACATGGTAGGAATAGGTAGACAGATATTAATAAATGCGAACTGGGCTGATGATGCTAGAAAGGAAGTAATTTAAATGAATTCTTTTTTTGAAAAAGTTAGTTGATGAGAAGTTTATGACTGAAAGTCATGGAAATTATATTGAAGAAGCCATTATGAGAAAAGACTCCATTATAATTTCAGGACACAAAGGTTGGGGAATCCTGACCATCCCTATTCAATTCTTAAAATATTAGGTGATTCTTTTAAAAGCAACGGAGTTACATCAAAAGTTATTCAAGTTATTGAATGTGCTAAAATAAATGATGAAAAGCAACTTTCTAAAATTACTCAAATTACTATGAACGCTGATGGTAAACTGATGAAAGTTGACTTTAAAGGATAATTAGATATATTAAGTGCCAGGAAAATACGATTTTCCTGGCACTTACATTATGCCTTATATATTAAATTTTCAAGTGATTCTCTTACTTCTGGTCTTTCTTTTTCCTTTAAATCCTCAGGAAGCTTTTCAAACTAGTTATATCCCATAATTGATTATAAATCTTTACTTCTGTATAATCCAATTATAACATAAAATATATGGGGGTTTTATAAATGTTTAATTACTTTTTACAAGGTTTTTTGTTGGGTTTAGCTTATGTGGCACCTATTGGAATGCAAAACATGTATGTTATAAATACAGCAATAAGGTCAAGCAGGCTTCGTGCCTATCAAGTAGCATTGATTACTATTTTTTTTGATATTTCTCTTGCCTTGGCTTGCTTTTTTGGAATAGGAATCATACTAGAAAGTATGCCAATACTTAAATATTTCATACTGGGGGCAGGAAGTGTGACTGTAATATATATAGGAATAAGCCTTATCCGGGCTACACCTTCTATAAACAGTAATATGGATGTAAATCAGACTTTGTCAAAAGTAATATGGTTGTGTTTTGCCGTTACATGGCTTAACCCTCAGGCGATAATCGACGGTTCACTGTTGTTGGGAGGTTACCGAGCTTCACTGCCATCATCGGGCGCAGGAATCTTCATAACGGGTGTAGCCTTTGCATCCTTTACCTGGTTTACAGGCTTAACCACTATTGTTTCAACGTTTAAAACCGCAATTAATAATAAAATATTAAAATATATCAATATAGCCTGTGGGGCAATCATAGTATTCTATGGAATAAAGCTTGGTTATACTTTGATTGCTATGTTGATAAAATAGTATTCAAGCTTCGCTAATGATATTATTTTAGTGAAGCTTTTTAATTTTTTACTTTCTTTTAGGCCTTATATTTATTCTGAATTAGCTTTATACTATATATAGCACTTTAAAAGTTATGAATAAGAAAAGAGGGAATCTATATGGATAATATAAAAACTATGCTTTCACTGAAAAACTGGGCTGTAATTGGAGCTACACAAAATAAATCTAAATTCGGTTATAAAGTGATGAAAAGGCTAATGAATCACGGATATAATGTGTATCCTATAAATCCAAACTATGATGAAATAGAAGGGTTAAAATGCTACAAAAGCCTTGACGAAATAAATGAACCTATCGATGTAGTTAATATGATAGTAAATCCCAAACTAGGATTACAATCAATCGAAGTCGCTGCGCAAAAGGGTATAAAATACATATGGTGTCAGCCAGGAGCAGACAGTGTGGAATTGATTGAAAAAGCTAAGGAAAAGGACCTAATAATAGCTCCAAATAGTTGCGTACTAGTAGAGTTGCACTAAACCGACTTTAATATCAATTGACTTTATCACTGCTCATCCATTATAATAGGAAGTAATATCTACGACACTTTATTATATCTGAAGGTTTGCATTGTTATCAAGGAGGGGTATGAATGGCACATGATAAGACTGTAAAAAAAGAAGACAAGAAGAAACCAAAAGATGAAAAAAAAGAAAAAGAAAAAAAGAAATATTAAATCAAAATAAATCAGACCTCATGAGGTCTGATTTATTTTTGTTCAATATCCTATATAATCTTTTCTATTCATTATCATAGTGTAATTTCCATTGGAATATCCATCCAAATATGATTGGTTCTCCTTTTTAAACCCGCAAGCAAAGCAACAATACTCCGCCCTAATATTATTCTTATTGAATTCAGCCTTTACGCTTTTTAATTTCAGCTCATCAAAGCAATATTTAACCAATGTTTTGATAGCATCCTTTCCATAGCCCTTACCTAAATAAATCATATCACCTATCATTATATTTATATAACCCATACCATCCCTTATAGTCAAAAAAACCTTGCCTATGCTTTTATTGTCCCATGTATTAAGCATATATCTTTTTTCATCACTACTGCAACTACAAAACCATTCTTTTAGTTTATCTTCAGCATACAAATCACTGTCTAAGCATTTGCTTTCAATCTCTGAATTTTGTATCCACCCAACTATCATATCTATATCTCCAACTTCAAGAGGCTTTAGAACGGTTTTTCTTCCTCTGATTACTTCATCCATTTCTCTACCCCCTACCTGCATAGCTTGACCAAGTTTTAAGCACAACCTAAATATATACCAAACCTAAGTTAATTACAATCATGTTTTTTCTTGTATTTTAAGGAAATTTAGAAATCTTTATGGTAATATATACTTATTAAGTATGAGGGGTTGTTGCTATGAAAGGAGCTCTGGGAGAAACATTAAAATACTTTTTTCTTACATTTCTTTCTTTTACCATAATGCTTTTTATTGCTAAAGGTTCAGTAAATTTTATATTAGTTTTATGCATTTCCTTACCTTTTGGCGTAGTTTTTGCTATGGATCGATATAATGTATGGGATAAGATTATAGTAAGAAATAAAGCTACAGATAAACAAAATACTCTGTAGCTTAAAAAACACATATATCAAAGATTTGCTATTATATTTTCTATGATTTTCATATTAGTTCTTCCTTTTTCAATGGCTTGCTTTACGCTTTGCATGGATGGACCACCAATTGTACTTCTTTTATTAACACAATTTGTTAAATCTATGGCTTCGAATATATCTTTTTCAAAATATACTGAGAAGCTTTTAAACTCTTCTAAAGTAAGGTCTCCAATATCAATGCTTCTTTCTATGCAATATTTTACTATATTGCCTGAGATTTCATGAGTTGTACGGAAAGGTATCCCTTTTTTTACTAAATAATCAGCTACATCAGTTGCATTGAGGAATCCACCTTTAAGTCTTTTTTTTATTTCATCGCTTTTCACAATAATAGTTTTAAACATTGGAATGAATACTTCTAAGCATTTTAATACGGTGTCTCCTGCATCAAAGGTTATTTCCTTATCTTCCTGCATATCTTTGTTATAGGCTAGGGGTAGCGATTTCATTACAGTAAGCATTGCCATCAGGTTGCCATATACTCTTCCTGTTTTGCCTCGGATTAATTCTGCTACATCAGGGTTCTTCTTTTGAGGCATTATGCTGCTTCCTGTACTATAGGCATCGTCCATTTCAACAAAGCTAAATTCACTACTGCTCCATATTATTAGCTCCTCACAAAATCTGCTCATATGCATCATCACTATTGCACAACAGTTTATAAACTCTATAGCAAAATCCCGATCCGACACTCCATCCAATGAATTCATAGTAATAGAGGAAAACCCCAATTCCTTTGAAACCATATCTCTATCTATTTCATAGGTTGTGCCAGCTAGGGCACAACTGCCTAGCGGCATTACATCAGTTCTCCAATAACAATCCATGAATCTTTCCATATCCCTGCCAAACATCTGAAAGTATGCCATAATATGATGACCCATTGTTATAGGTTGGGCTTTTTGAAGGTGCGTATATCCAGGCATTATTACATCAATATTTTCAGTTGCTTTTTGAAGCAATGTCTCTTCTAGCTCTAAAATTTTCTTTACTATATTTACTATATTGCTCTTTTGATACATTCTAAAGTCTAAAGCTACTTGATCGTTTCTGCTTCTTGCGGTATGGAGCTTCTTTCCCGCCTCACCGATTCGTTCAATCAAAAGTCTTTCTATATTCATATGAATATCTTCATCTGATACAGAAAATTGTATTTCTCCTGCTTCTATATCCTGGAGTATTACCCCTAATCCACTTATTATTTTTGCAGCATCTTCTTTTTCAATAATATTGCATTGCCCAAGCATTCTAGCATGGGCAATACTTCCTTGTATATCTTCTTTATACATTCTACTGTCTATATGAATGGAGGAATTAAAATCATCTACTATTTTTTCCGTTGCTTTTTCAAATCGTCCGCCCCATAGTTTCATTTTTATGATCCCTACTCCTTTTCTTTTGCATTTTTCTTCATGATTGCTATAACCTCAAGTGGTAAACCAAATAGATTAATGAAGCCTTCTGCATCCTTTTGATTATATATATTGTCTACATTCTCTCCAAATGTAGCAAATCCTTCATTATATAAAGAATAAGGAGAATCCATTCCCGATAGTGTGCATGAACCTTTATAAAGTTTTAACCTTACAGTTCCAGTAACATTTTGCTGTGTATGTTCTACAAAACAGTCTAGCGCTTCTTTTAGAGGTGAAAACCAAAGTCCATCATATACAAGTTGAGCATATTTTTCCGAGACACAGCTTTTAAAATGCATAGTCTGCTTATCCAAAGTAATATACTCAAGCTCTTTGTGGGCTTTGTAAAGTATTGTGCCTCCAGGAGTTTCATAAACTCCTCTTGATTTCATCCCTACTAGTCTATTTTCAACTAAATCTATTATGCCAATACCATGCTTTCCACCAAGTTCGTTTAATTTCTCAAGCATTTCCACAAGCTCATATTCAACATTATTAATCTTTCTTGCTACTCCTTTTTCGAAGTATATTTCTATGAACTCAGGAGAATCAGGAGCTTTCTCTGGAGGAGTAGTCATAAGATATATATCTATATCATGTCCATTCCAAGTATTTTCAAGATCAGCGCCCTCGTGGCTTAGATGCCATATATTTCTGTCCATGCTATATGGTCTTTCCTTTGAAACTGGTACAGGTATGCCTCTTTCTGTTGCATAGTCAATGGCTTCTTCTCTTGATTTTATATTCCACTCTCTCCAAGGTGCTATAACCTTTATACTCGGATTTAGAGCTTTAATACCAAGTTCAAATCTAACTTGATCATTTCCTTTTCCGGTACATCCATGGGCTATATACTTTGCTCCTTCTTTTTCTGCTATTTCAACAAGTCTTTTTGCCATTAAAGGTCTAGCCATAGCTGTACCAAGAAGATACTTGCCTTCATAAACAGCACCCGCCTTTAGTGTAGGCATAATATAATCTTCAACAAATTCTTTTTTCACATCTTCAATATACACTTTGCTAGCGCCTGTTTTTAGAGCTTTTTCTCTTACAGTATCAATTTCATTTCCTTGACCAACATCTATACAACAAGCTATTACTTCTACATCATAGTTTTCCTTAAGCCACGGAATGATGATAGATGTATCTAAACCTCCTGAATACGCTAATACTACTTTTCCCTTTGCTTTCTCCATAATATAACATCTCCTATATCTTTTAATATCTATATTTATTAATAAATAAGCATATTTATTCATATTTTCTATTATTTTAATACAACTAATTTTATAAGTCAAGCCTATTTCGATGTTTTTTTAATTTTTTATAAGTACTATTATTATTCATTTTTAGTATATTTATGCATTCATTTTATATTTTTTATCAATTTCTATTACAAGTCCTTAATCTCAAAAGCTAACCAAAAACGTACAAAAAGACAAGTCATAATTTGACTTGCCTTTTACTTTGAGCTTTGTTCTATTGAACTATAGGGAATCCTTTATTTAGCCAACCTGCTGGTGCAGTTGCTGGAGTTCCCATACCGGAGTGCATTGATACTGCATCATAGCCTAGAAGTCTCAGCCCTGCAACTGTTTGACCTGCTGTTTGGCCTGTGTAGCAGTATACGATTATTTTCTTATCCTTTGGAAGGGTGTTGAAGTTTTTCTCCATGCCTTTACCGAAAGGTATGTTGATTGCTCCTGCAATGTGTCCTTTTGTATAATCTGCTGCATTTCTTGCTGAAAGAAATACTACACTTGGATCTTTTGCATCAAGAAGTTTTTTTGCATCATCTTCGCTTATTTTGTAATTTGCATATGTAGTTCCTTTTACTGCATCTAAGCCTTTGTAATAGGATTCTATGGCTGTTTTCACTTCAGGTTTTATTGTTGCAACTTTTACAGGTGCAAATTTATTTTCTTTTGTTTCAACTAATTTGTCAAACCCTTCTACTTTTGATATTCCAAGATTCCAACCTAGATTTACTGATTTTGCATTAAAACCTGCTATGTTTAGTAATGCTACTGTTTGACCTGCTGTTTGACCTGTGTAGCAATAAATCATCACTGGCATATCTTTTGGAAGGTTTATTAGATTATCTGATATAGCTGTCCCCCATGGTGCATTAACAGCACCTATGATATGACCTTTTGCATAATCTGCAGCATTTCTGATATCAAGTATCAGCATTTTTTCTTTCCCGTTGACTTTAGCAGCAAAATCCTTCTCGCTAATCTTATAGATATCAGCTGGCATATTTGCAAAATATCCATTTACTGCTTCTGTTAAGGTATCGATTATAGGAAATCCTTTGTTTATCCATCCTGCTGGCGCCGTTGCTGGTGTTCCCATACCTGAATGCATGGATACTGCATCATATCCTAGAAGTCTTAATCCTGCAACTACTTGACCTGCTGTTTGACCTGTGTAGCAGTATACGATTATTTTCTTATCCTTTGGAAGGGTGTTGAAGTTTTTCTCCATGCCTTTACCGAAAGGTATGTTGATTGCTCCTGCAATGTGTCCTTTTGCATAATCTGCTGCATTTCTTGCTGAAAGAAATACTACGCTTGGATCTTTTGCATCAAGAAGTTTTTTTGCATCATCTTCGCTTATTTTGTAATTTACATAGGTAGTTCCTTTTACTGCATCTAAGCCTTTGAAATATGATTCTATGGCTGTTTTCACATCAGGTTTTACCGTTAATGTTACAGCCTTAGGAAACTTATTTATCTTGGTTTCAACTAATTTGTCAAACCCTTCTACTTTTGATATTCCAAGGTTCCAACCTAAATTCACTGATTTCGCATTAAAACCAGCTATGTTTAGTAATGCTACTGTTTGACCCGCTGTTTGACCTGTGTAGCAATAAACCATCACTGGTCTGTCTTTTGGAAGATTTTTTAAGTTATCTGATATTGCTGTACCCCAAGGTGCATTTACAGCGCCTTTTATATGACCTTTTGCATAATCAGCAGCTGTCCTAATATCAAGTATCAGCATTTTTTCCCCTGCTTTTACTTTTGCTATAAAATCCTTCTCCGCTATCTTGTAAATGTCAACTGGCATATTTGTGAAATATCCATTCACTGCAGTCACAACACTTGCCTTTGGTGCTGTTGGAGCTGCCAAAACAGGACTTGTAAATCCAACCAATCCAAAAACTAAAGCTACAACCAACAACATTGATAAAACCTTAACCTTCTTAAAAATCATACTGCCATCCTCCCTTATTTATAATAATGTTATTTTTTTGTCATATTAATTATATCAATATAGGCACTGCTCACATAGATTGTTTTATTTATGCTGCATAAGATAATCTTATATCGTAAAAGTTATTTACTGATCTAACCCTTATGATGCATCTTGATTGTTGGAATCAACTGGAGGAGTTACCACTTCAGGCTTCTTTTCTGGTTTTTTTACCGGCTCTGCAGGTTTAGCTTCAGGCTTTTTCTCAGGTGCTTTAGGTTTTTCTACAGAATTCACATTTTGCTCTACCTTTACTTCTTGTGCTGGAATTACATCCACTGCAGGCTGTTCTGGCGCAACTATCACTTCAGGTTCAATTGGTTTTAGACTTAATTCCCATTCTAACCATGCTCCATCATATACTTTTAGATTTCTATACCCTGCATTATAAAGAGCTAAAAAACTTTGAGCTGCTCTTACAGATGTTTTGCAATACATTATTATTTGTTTATCTGGAGTTATTTTATCTTCAACATACTGAATCTTTATATGGTCTACTGGCTTATATGTATTATCTTTAAAATTATTTTCTTCAAAATTATAAAGGACTGCATTTGGGATAAAGCCTTCTGCATATTCCTCACTGGATCTTGTATCAAGTAATATTACTTGATCACTTGGATTTTCTGCTATCAGTTTTACTTCATCTATTGTTGCCAGCCATTTACTATCCTTATCTTTTGCTGTATAAGTCACTGAGGTTACTGCTGGTTTTTCTGCTGTAAGTTCAAGTTTTGCAGTTTCTATAGCTTTAATGCCTCCACTTACTACCTTTGCACTATCGTGCCCATACATTTTTAGAGTCCACCAAAGTCGTGCTGCCTCCATATTTTTGTTATTATCATATATCACTATCATTGAATTATTAGAAATTCCGTTAGCTCCAAGAACCTTTTCTATTTGATCTTTTGGTGCTAACATATTCGCAACTGGCTCGTTTATAACTATTTCTGCCAGTGGAATATTTACCGCACCCTTTACATGAGCTTTTGCATAATCTTCAGGCTTTTGCATGTCTACAATAACTGTCTCGGCTTTTGGTATATAGCCTGACAAAGCTTTTGCATCGATTATGTATTGTCCTTCATCAGCAGCATTTGTAGAACTACAACCTGCTAAAAACATAACAATCGATGTGAGAAGTACAAATAAAAGCAATACTCTAGATACCCGTTTCATAACTTTTCCCCCTATCAATCTTAATTTGTTAAATATGACACAATCACTAATTTTATTATAATGGAATAGTAGCATGATGAGTTATAAGACTTTTATATACAGTATCAAATTATTTGATATGTTAGGAAGTAGGAGAGATTATGATATAATTACTTTGCGAGAAACTAAAAATGGAGGCATTTTTATGAATAGGCTAGTACAGTTTATCAAACAAAAATATATGCATATTCTATTTTTTATATATATCATCCTCAGTATTTCTACCTTAACTCGTTTTCCTTTCATACATTCTGACGAATCCTGGCTTAGCGGTCTTACTAGAAATATATTAGAAAAAAAGAGTTTTTCAGTCACTGAAACCTTTTTTGATTTAAAAATCAGAAATCCTCATGCCATAAAAATACTCTTTCATAGTATACAACTTGTTTTTATAAAAATAATGGGGTATGATATTTTTACTTTCAGATTTATCTCCCTAGCTTTTGGCATGGCATCACTTTTTCTTATTTATAAAATTGCTCTATTGATGTTCAATTCAAAGCCTTGGGCCTTCTTTGCAGCCGCATTATTAGCGGTTGATGTGCAATTTGTCTATGCTTCTCATTTTGCTAGACAAGAAATAATAATACTTTTCACGTTGTGTTTTGCTCTTTGGTTTATGCTTAGCAGAAAAGCTACAGCTGGGCTTAAGGATGATATCATATTAGGCATAATTATAGGTCTTAGTATAGGTATTCACCCTAACAGCTTTATTATAGCATTGCCTTTTGGTCTTATATATCTATTAAGCACCTTAACAAAACAAAAGTATAGCATTAAAAACCTTGCAACCTTCACATTGACAACAGCTGCTTTTGCTATATTCTTTATCATTCTAAGCTTCAAATTCGATCCAAATTTCATCCATAATTACTCGTCTTATGGAAATGAGTTTGATGTATTCAACCCGATTACCTCAAAAGTTGCACAGATGAAAGACTTTTATATAAAGCTTTACTACGGAGTCAGTGGCACCTACTATACCCCAAATATTAAGCTTCAATTCTTTTTATTTCCCACAGTCTTTTTTATAAGTCTCATAAAGCTGTATCATGAAAAAGATAGGCGAGTCAAGTTTTCAATTGCAGGAATTCTATTATCTATTATTGCAATAAATGCAGGCATAATCATTGTTGGTCGATATAATCAAACAAGTGTACTATTTCTTTTCCCATTGTTTTATTTATTATTTATTTATGCAATACAAAGCTTAACCCGTCTTCAGCAGATAATGTCCATGAACGCATTATTGCTTGCGCTGATTTTAAGCACATGGCTGAACTACCTTCCTTACCGCGAAAACTCTTATGAAGATTATCTGAAAAACATATCAAAACTTATTAGTTCATATGACAATGTGCTTGCTAATTTAAATGCTGATTATTATTTTCAAAATGGTAAACTACACGATTTCAGAAACTTGGCTTATTTAAAAGATCGACATATAAGTTTTCAAGAGTATATCAAACGCAATGATATAAAATATATCATATATCCTGAAGAAATGGACTTTATTTATGAATCAACTCCAAAATGGGATGTAATATATGGCGAGCCTAATTATTATGATGAGATGAAAAAATTTATGGAAGATCACTGTGAAAAGATATATGAATTTACCGATAGCTTCTATGGAATCAGAATAGTAAGATACATCAACACAAAGCCCTGGTTTATAAAAATTTATAAAGTTACAAACTAATCTTGAGAATTTAACATGGAGTATATCCTTTCATATAGATTTAAAAACTCGATGCTTTTAATGTTTCTTGGTCTTTCTTGAAAATTCCTTATTTTTTCTTTTATGCGCCCTGGAGATTTATCCATTACTATTATATTGTCGCCAAGGGTTAATGCTTCATTCATATCATGAGTAACAAAAACTATTGTAACTCCTGTTTTTTCCCAAATCTCCAATAGCTCTTTTTGCAAATTACTCCTTGTGATCGCATCAAGGCTACCAAAAGGCTCATCCATAAGAAGAATGGACGGTCTTAATACGAGCGCTCTAGCAATAGCAGCTCTTTGTTTCATTCCACCTGATAGCTGATGAGGATAATAATCCGTAAATTTTTCTAACCCTACTAATTTGAGATATTCCATAGATACTTCTGTATTTTGAATATCAGAAGCTCCGGTTTTATTTATTTTTAGTGGATAGTTAACATTTTCAAGAACTGTCATCCATGGAAAAAGCTGATTAAAATCTTGGAATATCATTACCATATCTGTGGAAGGTTTCAATATTTCACCGCCAGAGACAAATACTTTTCCTCTATCAGCTCTTTCAAACCCGCCAACAATTCTAAGTAAAGTAGACTTGCCACAACCTGACGCACCTAATATACATAGTATTTCCCCTTTATCTACAGAAAAGCTTATCTCTTCCAATACTTTCAGCGTTTTATCCTTATTTAAGTAAGTTTTACTTATATCTATAGCTTTTAAAAAATCTATCATTTTATTGTCATTCCCCATTTTACTATTGTATTTGCTTCAAGCCTTTCAAAAATAAGATCCTCTACCAACATTCCTATTAGGACTATTACTATTAAAGCTGCAAACATCCCTGCCGTATCCATGAATACTCTTTCCTTAAATATGTACCAACCTAAACCACCTTTTCCTCCAACAGCGCCAAATATCATTTCGGCACTTATTAAAGCTCTCCAAGATCTTGCCCAACCAATTCGGAGCCCAGAGATTATAAATGGCATTGAAGCGGGAATATATATGGTGCCAATTAGCCTAACACCCTTCACTCCAAAATTTTGACCTACATCTGTAAAAACCTTAGGTATTGTTTTAAATCCAGTCATAATATTTAAAAGCATTGGCCACAAAACTGAATGAACAATAACAAATACCACAGAAGTTCGTCCAGTTCCCAACCACAATATTATTAAAGGTAAAAGCGCAATTCCAGGGAGGGGATGAGCTATAGCGATTAAAGTCTCAATAAGACCCTCCGTAACCTTCCACTTCCTTGAAACCAAGGCCAAAAATAATGAAAGGAAGATGCCTATAAAAAGACCTTCAAAAATTATAATTAGAGAATATACGGTTTCACTAAGAAGTTCACCTTTCATTATGCTTTCTATGAAAGCTTTCATTACAACATATGGGCTTGGCAAAATCAAAGGAGAAAAAGTGCCGCTCATTGAAGCAATTTGCCAAAATAATATTATTATAAAGCTCCAAAATAGCTTTTTATTTTTCATAATATACATCTTCCCACAAAACTTCATTTATGCTTTGAGGAACCTTTGATATATATCCACTTCTTTTCATAAACTCAGCAAATTCATTCACTCCTGCCACCGAATTATCATAACTTACGCCTTCCAAGCTCATATACTTTTTCATGTCTGCTTCACTCATTTCATATGTTCTACTTAAAAGCAATTGAGTTTCTGCTTTATTTTGTTCCATGTATTCCATAGCTTCATTTAAGGATTTTATTAAGGCTTTATATTCTTTAGTGCTTTTATCACGAAAATCACTTGTTGATACCCCTACTATAAAAGTAAAATCTTTTCCCATGGCTTCACTTCCGCTTAATATTTGATGCATCCCCTCTGCTTCCAATTCCTTTGTCAGATATGGCGGAGTTGTAAAATGGGCAGTAATATCATTCTTCGCAAGAAGTGCATTCATTCCATCTGGATGAGCTAAGGTTATAAGCTGATTGTCAAGCTTTTTAGGATCACCAAACGCTCTCTCACAAGCCATTGAAAGCAAAATATGTTGAACACTTCCTGGCTGAGGAACTGCAATTCTATCTTTATCGGTAAAATCCTTTATGGATTTTACATTTGGGTTATTTACAACCAAGGCCACAGGGCTTTTAGAAAGACCGCTAAAAATCTTCCACTCCATTCCCTTATCCCAGCCAATCAAAAAAGGAGGTATCGCCATAAAGCCTATATCCACTTCTTTAGAAACCATGGCTTCTCTTATTGCAGCAGTATTACCCAACTGTCTCCAAGTCACCTCTACTCCAAGAAGATTCTTTTCTAATAGCTTCAGTTCTTTCATAACTTGAAGAGGTGCATATGCAAGTCCAAACTGCTCAGCTATAGAAATGCTACTAACCTTTGAATTTTGCTGACTTCTCATGGTACATCCAGATATAGCTAGGGATAATAAAGAAATCATTATAACGAATATTAAAATCAACTTTTTCACAAGCTACTTCACTTCCAATCTTAGTTATTGATTATCAGATTTTCATTATTTTCATCTAAAATATAGAGTTTATTATAAGCACTCTTTATATTGTCATCCAAGCTTTTTTCATCAATGCCGATGATTATCATAAAACCTGCTCTAGCAGTTGCATTCTCTATGGCCTTCAACTCATATCCTTCTTTAAAATTGTACTTTGCTTGTACTACTCCTGGTAGCTTTGTGATTTCATTCATATCATTCATTGTTTTTATAATTCCTGGCTTAGCAAAAATCATTTCCACAGATAGGTGTCTTTTATTATTATAAATACTATAATTACATAATGATTTAATATCTATCTTATTACCAAGGCTTGACTCTATGAGCATATCCAATATGTCTACTCCGGTTATTAGTGGTATAAATTCATCCTCATATGCTCCACCTATCCTGCAGGCTATTTCATTTACTTTTATTCCTTCTGCACCTATAAGCATTTGAAAGTAAATAGGTCCATCTTTTATATGAAAGGCTTGTACTATCTGATTTGCTATATTTATTATTTCAACTCCATAATCTTTGAAATACATTGATGGAAAACGATGCGCCGTACATATCCCTATATGAGGAAAACTCTTATAGCTTATCCTATCTGTAATAGTAAGCATATGCGCATTCCCATTTTGCACCCATCCGCTTAATGTGATTTCCTGGCTTTCATAATACTCCTCTAGCAGTATTTCCTTTTCTCTTGAAAAGCTTAGAACATCATCAAAGACATCCCTGATATCATCAATATTATCAAGCTTATATACCCCTCTTTGCCCCTGGCTGTCTAACGGTTTTACTACAACAGGAAATCTTATCTCCGAAACTTCTTCAGCTAAAAATGATTTGCCTATTATTTTATAACGAACAGTAGGAATGCTATTTTCTATAAATATCCTCTTCATCACCTTCTTATTTGTAGCAGCTTTGGCAGTATCCACATCTATTAACGATGGTAAATTTAAAGTGCTTGCAACCTTTGCCACTGTAAATACTGGCTGATCAGTACCTAAAGTCATGATTCCATCAATATCATGGTTTTTAGCTACTAAAATATTAGCTTCAATATCAAAAGTACTAGTCATTTCGCCATGATCACAAATAGTTTTTGCAGGGGCATCAGGGTAATAATCGGATATTATAACAAAATGCCCCTTTTCCTTAGCTCTTTTCACTAAATTGTATTGTACATTGCTACCGCCTAGTATAAGAAGTTTCATGGTTTTTACCCCTTCCTGCAGCTGCTGCATATCATGCAGTTGCTGCGCACAATAAAATTGAAAAAGGCAATCGCCTTTTTCAAACTGCTCCTAAAGATATGTATTTTTTAAAACATATTGAGGTTTGCTATTTTTATGTTTTATCTTAAAAAGTCCTGAATAATATATAAATAGCTTTAAGAAAACCTTTGCTAGCTTAGTAATATTATAATTTGATTTCCCAAACTTTCTCTCATCATGTGCTACAACTACATTTCCAATATTCTTTGTATTTTTTAAGATAATAGCCGATATATAAACAAAACTGGTGTTATCCACACTGATCAGTTTTGCCATATTTTTTTGCATTGCACGGAAACTGCTCACTCGGATTCCTTTTGGCTTTTGGCATATTATATTAAGCAGTAAATTCGTTAACTTAGTACCTACGTTTCTATAAAAGCTATGCCTTTTATTTGAAGGTATCCCATATACTACATCATAGCCTAACTCTAATCCATTTAAAAGCTTGATTATTTCTTCAGGAGGGTGTTGTAAATCATCATCCATCGTAACTAAAGTCTCATATTTTGCATATCTAATTCCACACATAAGTACATTTTGTTGTCCAAAGTTTCCATCTAATCTAATTACCTTCACTCGATGATTCATTTCATGCAGCCTACACATCTCAGCAAAGCTATGATCTATACTACCGTCATCTATCATTATTATCTCATACTCATTACAGATTTCTTCTAAAAGTGTGGAAAGTCGCTTGTGCAACTCACCAAGAGTCTTTTCGCTGTTATATACAGGTACAATCACTGAAATACTATCAAACATATTAAAGTTCTCCAATAATATCAATTAAATTTTCTGCAACATATTCCATTTCCTGTTTTGTCATATCAGCATATAAAGGTAGTCTCAGAAGTCCTTGACTTACCTTTTCAGTAACCTTTAAATCATGTTTTTTGTACCCAAGTCTATTTCCCATTTGGGAGCTGTGTAGCGGCACATAATGAGTAGTTGCACAAATCCCACGTGAATTCAGCTCTCTCATAGCAAAGTCTCTATGAAACTCATTTAAAAAATTTAAATAAAATATATGATAATTGCTTTCACATTCTCTTGGTATATTTATCAACTTTATATTTTTCTTTGAAGCCTTATCCTTTAAAACATCTGTATAGTATTCATGTATAAGTTTTCTTTTTTCTGTTATCTTGTCCATTTCCTCAAACTGTCCCATCAACATAGCCATTAAAACATCAGAAGGACTATAGCTTGATCCCTTGCCAACCCAGCTATAGCAATCTATTTCTCCTCTTAAAAACTTTTCTCTATCCGTTCCCTTGTGCCTTATAATTTCTGCTTTTTCTATCAATGCTTCATCATCTGTATTCATTAGTAAGGCTCCACCTTCACCGCAGGTATAGTTTTTTGTACCATGAAAGCTGAAAGCTCCCATATGACCAATACTACCAAGATATTTCCCCTTATATTTTGCATTAACACCTTGGGCCGCATCTTCTATGACATACAGTTTATTTCTAGTTGCTATATCCATGATGCTGTCCATATCACAGCTGATTCCTCCATAGTGTACAGGTATAATTACTTTTGTTTTATGAGTCAATTTACTTTCAATCTCTTTTGGTGAGATATTCAAAGTATTTTCATCTATATCACAAAACACTGGCTTTGCACCTCTAAGAACTATAGAATTTGCAGTTGAGGTAAACGTGAAGGACGGCATAATTACCTCGTCTCCAAGTTCAATGTCAATAATAAGAGAAGCCATCTCAAGAGCATGTGTGGCCGATGTGGTCATGTACGCCCGATTAATCCTGAATTTTTGTTCCAAAAACTCTGACACCTGTTTCGTATAAAATCCATCTCCAGTGATATAGCTTTTATTTATTGCATCAAATATATATTCTTTTTCTTTAGAAGAATGATATGGCTTATGATAAGGTATTTTCACATTTATCGCTTCCTATTCCTTATTCTTCAAATACCACTTAACTGTATTTCTAAGTCCCAATTCAAAATTCGTAACAGGTATCCATCCTAATTCTTTTCTTATCTTATCTGAATTTATCTTATATCGCCTGTCATGACCTTTTCTGTCAGCTATATACGTGATAAGATCTTCGGTTATTTCAGTATCTTGCTTTTTGTGTGATTTTTGCTCAGCTTTACATATCTCTATGATTTTCTTTATAAGCAACCTATTTTTTATTTCATTCCCAGCACTTATATTATATATCTCGCCCAAACTCCCTTTTTTTAGAACCTCATATATCGCTCTGCAATGATCTTCCACATAAAGCCAATCTCTCCTATGAAGCCCATCTCCATATAGTGGTATGCTTCGCCTATTCATGCATCGGTCGATTACTAGGGGTATTAGCTTCTCCTCATTTTGATAAGCACCATAATTATTAGTGCTTCGTGTTATCAGTATTGGTAGCTTATATGTATTAAAATATGAAATCGCCAACATATCCCCAGCTGCTTTGCTTGCTGCATAAGGGTTTCCTGGTTTCAATATAGATAATTCACTAAATTCTGTTTCCCCAATAGTTGCTCCATATACTTCGTCGGTGGATATTTGAACAAATCTCTTTATATCATTTTTTAGAGAACACTGTAGGAGTGTCTGTAGGCCAACTATATTTGTATTTATAAAGACATCACTTTCCTCAATACTTTTATCCACATGGGATTCAGCAGCAAAATTCACAACATAATCTGGCTTGTAGGTTTTAAAAATATTTTCCATCCCAATCTTGTTGCATATATCTTCATTAATAAATATGTAATTTTTATTTCCTTCTAAGGTTTCTAACCCATCCAAATTGGCAGCATAGGTTAGTTTATCCACATTTACAATAAATGCATTGTTCACATTACTTTGTAAATATTTTATAAAGTTCAATCCTATGAAGCCTGCTCCTCCTAATATTAGAAAAACTTCCATATCCTTCTCCTAAAGCAGTAATCCACCTTTGCAATACTGCATAACAATTTGTTATAATGAGGCATGTTCAAGAAAATGCCTACTGTAAATATAGTATAAAGAGGTATGTATATGAAAACAATAGATTGCTTGGGGGAATTTTGCCCCATACCGATTCTAAGAATAAAAGCAGAGCTAAAAATAATATCTAAAGGCCAATACTTCATGGTAGTAACAGATCATAGCTGCGTACTTCAATCAATAGAAGATTACTTTAAGAAAACAAAGAACACCGTTGAAACCAATGAGGTAATAAATGGGGTTTGGGAGATTATTGTTACAAAAGGCTAACAAAAACTTGTCTCTCCGATTCTCTTCAAAAACTGTATGAACTCCTTTGTACTTTTATTCATATTCTTATCTTTCTTATATATTATGTATATCTCATAGCACATCTCAAAATCTTGCACTTTAATTTCTTTCAATTGCTTTATATATAATTCTTTTTTTACTGCTATATACGGCACAAAAGATAAACCATACCCCTTTGCAACACTTGACTTTACTGATTCAGTAGAATCAAGATTAAAAAGCACCTTATAATCATCCATGTTATAGCCGCTTTCCTTAAAATACTCATTTATTTGTTTTCTATATTTAAATTTTTCTTGAATCATTACTAGAGGGTATTTCATAAGTTCTTTTAATGATATTTCCTCCTCTATATTATAATCATAGGATGAAATCAAAACCAATCTATCTGTCCCCACTTTTACTCTTACTAGCTCCTCGTCATTTGGAATTCCCTGAATAAAGCCTACATCGCAAACATCATTTAGAACATTTTGCTCAACAATATCAGAAAGATTCGATGTAAGATTATAGTTATATTGGGGAAATTCTTCTTTTATAAGATACAAAGTACAGGGTAGTGCATAAGTTGCCATGGTAGGACAAGATTCTATTCTAATAGAAATATCGCTTTTATTTATGGCATCAAGGTCCTCTGTCATATTATCATAAGATCTAATTAAACTTTTGCAATACTTTTCTACAATTCTTCCCGCCTCAGTAAGCTCTACCCCTTTATTACTTCTCACTAAAAGCTTATAGCCAAGGCTATCTTCTAATCTCTGTATCTGTTGGCTAAGCGCTGGTTGTGATATATGAGAATAGTTTGCTACTTTAGAAATGCTTCTTACCGAGGCTACTTCATAAAAAAGTCTAAGATATTCTATATGCATATCCGCCATCCCCCTGAATATTTATTCCTTGACAATATATTATCATACATATTGCCATAATAAAAGCTTATGGCTCCCTTGCCACTATAACTTTAATTTATATAGCATAAGCACTTTAAATAATTACTCTTCAATTTCTATGCTATAATCATTTTGTCGGGACTTAATGTGCATCCTTGTTAAATATATATCTGTAAAGGAGGAGAATCCATGTCTGAGCCTAATACGAGTATCCGTACTTCATCAAGAGTCAGGACTGATACCAAGAAAAAAACTAAGAAAAATCAGATTCCTATTGGTATTACTCTTTTCGCAGCCATAATATTGTTTGGTATTTATCTATCAACTATATCACCTAAACTTGCTCTTTTCTGGATTACAGGTGGATGTTTTGGCTTCATACTTCAAAAATCAAGATTTTGTTTTACAGCATCAATGCGTGACCCGTATCTCACAGGAAGTACTTCAGTTACACGAGCTGTGTTAGTAGCTTTTGCTTTTACTACTATTGCATTTACTGCAATAAAATATGGAGCTTTTTTGAAGGGCCTTCCAATACCAGGTCAAAGCTATATCGTTCCAATCAGCTTTGCAACAGCAGCAGGAGCATTTCTTTTCGGAATAGGAATGGTAATAGCAGGAGGTTGTGCTTCTGGAACTCTTATGAGAGTTGGGGAAGGTTTTGGTATGCAAACATTAAGCCTTTTCTTCTTTGTCATAGGTTCACTGTGGGGAGCTCATGATTTTGGCTGGTGGAAGCTAAACTTCATGCTAAAGGGACCAAAAGTATTCTTACCTGATATTTTCGGTTGGGGCGGTGCTTTGGCAATTCAATTATTATTGATAGCAGCTCTTTATATAGCAGCTGACAAATGGGAGAGCAGAAAAAGAAATTCAGAAGAAAATAATTAATTTATATTTTTAGGAGGAGATCATCATGGGAAAAGAAGTAATGTTAGATTGTTTAGGAGAGGCTTGTCCAGTACCTTTAATAAAAACTGAGAACGCACTAAAAAAACTAGCTCTAGGTGACTTACTGATCGTCCATATAGATCATAGCTGTGCTATGAAAAATGTGCCAGAATGGGCAAGAAAAGAAGGCCACAATGTTGAGATTGAAGAAGTAGACGACGGTGAGTGGGAAATATTTATTGAAAAAGCAAAGTAACTTTATCAGGGGGTGTAGTCTTGGATATCAAGAATAATAAATACTATAAACAATGGTTTAAAGATCCTTGGACTTATATAAATGGCGCCATTTTACTATCCTTATTTCAAATAGTTACTTTAACTACTACCAATGACCCTTGGGGAGTATCTGGTCCTTTTGCTAATTGGGGTGCATGGCTCTATCAAGCTATAGGCGGAAATGTCGACAAATGGTATTATTTTAGCAGCAAAGGTGCACAAGCAACTTTAACTGGTGGTTTTTTAAATGATCCAGGATCAATCAGAAACTTAGGTATTATCGTTGGCGCCATGCTTTCCACTTTACTTGCTTCACAATTTAAATTCAAGAAAATAAAATCACTTAAGCAAGTAGTGGCAGCAATGGCTGGTGGTCTGCTTATGGGATATGGAGCAAGAATAGGCTTTGGATGTAATATTGGTGCATTATATAGTGGTATAGCCTCCCTGTCCGTATCCGGCTGGGTATTTGCAATATTCTTATTTTTCGGTGCTATTGTTGGAAGCAAGCTCTTAGTTAAATTCTTTATGTAACTTTAGGAGGATTAGATGGAAAAGAAAGTTGAAAAATATGATGTAGTTATTATCGGTGGCGGTGCGGCCGGCTTAACAGCAGGCATATACTGCGGTAGAGCCAGACTTAAAACACTGTTGATTGAAAAGTCTCTTGTAGGGGGACTTGCAACTTATACAAACGAAATAGAAAATTACCCTGGTTTTCCTGAAGGTTCTACAGGACTTGGATTAATGGAGCTTTTTCACAAACAAGCAAAGAAATTCGGAGTAGACTTTAAACTCACTGATGTAAAATCCGTAAACTTAGAAGGCGAAATAAAAATAGTTGAAACCTTTAGAAATAAATTTGAAGCAAAAGCTGTAATCGTTGCTACTGGTGGAAAACCAAGACTGACTGGCGCTAAAGGCGAAGAAGGATTCCTATATGACAAAGGTATATCCTTCTGTGCAACCTGTGATGCAGCTGCAAACACTGGTAAAACCGTACTGGTTATTGGAAGCGGTGATGCTGCAATAGAAGAAGGAATGTTCCTCACAAAATTTGCTAATAAAGTAATCGTGTCAGTGCTACACGATACGGGAAAAATGGACTGCAATGAAATAGCGAAAGCGGAAGCATTAGCAAATCCAAAGATGGAATTTATATGGAATTCAGTTGCTCATGAATTCATTGGCGATGAAAGACTTCAGACGGTACTATTGAAAAACTTAAAGACAGATGAATTAATACCAGTAAAAGTTGACTCTTGCTTCTTGTTCATAGGATATCTACCAAACACTGATATTTATAAGGGAATGCTCGATATGAACAGAGGTGGTTATCTATTAACAAACGAAAAAATGGAGACAAATATAGAAGGCGTATTCGCCTGTGGTGATGTTAGAGATAAGTTCCTAAAGCAAGTTGCTACAGCTGTAGGTGACGGTGCCATAGCAGGCTATTCTGTAGAAAAATATATAGCGGAAAGTGAATTGTTTCATAATCAGATCATGCAGTGCGACAAGCCTGGAATAGTTTATGTTTGGAATGCAATTGACCCAAAATGCAGAGAATTCCTTCCTATACTTGAAAAATACGAAGCTACATATGATGGTAAAGTAAGAATTACAAAGGTTGATATTTATAAATCAGCCGGAATTGCAAGCAGACTTGGAGTGAACCAAGTACCTTGTATAGTTAAAATAAAAGATGGAAAAATAGACAAAATAATAAAAGAAAATATTTGTGAAGAAGAATTAGCAGCTGCTATAGAAGAATAGTCAAAAGTACTACAAAACAAATCAGATTGATTCCATTTGTTTTGTAGTACTTTTTTTGATTACTAGGATAAATATTATCACTAAAAACTTCTTACTGTTAAATACGGTATATTTACAAATATTTAAATTATGTTATAATCATTACAAAAGGATTATTGAAAAATAATGATTCTTCTATGGCTAACATTATAAGTTAATTTTTTTCATTGGAGTGATATTTATGTTTAGAATTTTTGAAGTTTTAAAAGAACATGGGCTTAAAGTAACTCCTCAGCGTTTAGCCGTTTACGAGGTGCTTAAGAACACAAAAGAGCATCCAAGCGCTGAAACCATATACAACAAACTTCTCCCTCTATATCCTACAATGAGTTTTGCTACAGTTTATAAAACTCTTCAAGTATTAAAGGATATAAATTTAGTTCAAGAGCTAAATGTTGGAGAAGGCAGTTTTAGGTACGACGCTATGGTAGCGCATCATCCACATATAACCTGCTTAGGTTGTGGAAAAGTTGACGACGTAGAAGATGAAATGATTTTTGACTTACAAGACAAAGTATCTAGTAAGACAGGTTATAAGCTTGTTAGGCAACAGTTGTATTTTTATGGATATTGCCCTGAATGCAGGAATAAAGAAGAGGTTCAATAGTTTAACTATTGAGCCTCTTCCTCTTATTATCCATTTATTATATGTCCCCCGCTTACATGTAGAGTTTGCCCTGTCATGTAGGAAGAATCTATCGATGCCAGATAAACATAGGCTTGTGCTATTTCTACAGGCTGCCCCAGTCTTCCCATTGGTGCATTGCTGCCAAACTCGGCTACTTCTTTTTCGCTAAAGGAAGCAGGAATAAGCGGTGTCCATACTGGTCCAGGAGCTACTGAATTCACTCTAATTTCTTTATCCACCAAAGACAAGGCTAGGGATCTTGTAAAAACCGTAATAGCCCCTTTTGTGGCCGAATAATCTAAAAGTTTCTTGTGCCCATGAAAGGCTGTTATTGATGATGTGTTTATAATGCTGCTTCCGGCTCTCAAATAGGGCATACAAGCTTTCACCATATAAAACATTGAAAATATGTTAGTCCTAAAAGTTCGCTCTAACTGCTCACTTGTAATATCTTCAATACGCTCCTGTGTATGTTGTTCTCCTGCATTGTTTACCAATATATCAATTTTACCAAACTTATTAATAATACTTTTCACTGCTGCTTGGCATGAGCATTCTAGTCCTATATCTCCACTTATGAGCAAACAGTTTCTGCCATAGCTTTCTACAATGGTTTTGGTAGCCTCAGCATCCTGGTGCTCATCAAGGTACAAAATGGCTACATCAGCACCCTCCTTTGCAAAGGCTACAGCTACAGCTCTACCAATGCCACTATCACCGCCTGTTACGATGGCAATCTTGCCTTCTAACTTATTAGCCGCTTTATAGGCAGGATGCTCAAAAATAGGCTTTGGATTCATCAAATATTCAAATCCCGGTTGCCTATCCTGTACTTGTGGTGGCACTTCTTTGGGAAAATCTTTTATGGGATTTTTATCCATACTAATCACCTTTCTACATTTAGCGTTACATTATAGTATTGATAAAAACTATCTCTGCCATTCTTGGTAATAGATAAGACAAAAAAATATTTTGGGTCTGAGTAAAAACCCAAGCCCAAAATTCAAAGTTAAAATTTAATTTAAACTAAAGTTCTCACAATTCCAATATAATTTAGAATGATATGCGTGAATCTCTAAGATCTCCAGCAGGCTGCCTTTCTACCACAGCAGCTTCTATCCCAGTTCTCTCTTTTTCTCCAATCTTCTCTGTAGCATCTATCTCTGTCATCTCTTCTTTCGCAGTCATCTCTTCTTTCGCAATTATCTCTACAACTTCTATCTCTATCATCTTTTCTTCCTCTGCCATCTCTATCTCCTCTGTCACCTTTTCCATCTTTGTCATCATCATCATCTTTCTTGTGAGCCTTTGGAATTTCAACTTGCTGTTTTTGTAATACTTTTATAGTTATATCAATAACCATCTTTTCTATGAAAGTGTCAAATACTCTTACATTAGGGAATTGTGGACTAAATGGTCTAGGGTTTAGTATAATGTCTTTTTCTCTAAACTTAGCCTCAACTAACTCACAAAATACCCTTTCATTGAATCTTTGTGTTTGAATAAAATTTTGCTCGCATGAATCGCTGCCCATACTATCACAGTTAATTACCTCTAATTTAATAGGTCCATCATTTGCTTCAAATTCAGGTGCCTCTAAATAATCTATCTTTGCAAAGCAGTTAAATGGAACATTTACTGTAGTATGTCTAATATCGCCACTAACAGCTCCCGCTCTGACGTTTGTTGTGGTTGCATATTCAATGTTTTTTCTTACAAATCCACTTAAGAATAGTTTCCCCGCTTTCTTATCATCAGTTGGTATTAATTCACACTGCGTAAGGAATAAACTTTTTAGGATTCTTTTTATTTCTAGAGCTGGACTTTCTAACCTTATTGTGGACTCAACATTAACCTGAATCTTTGGTTCTGCAATAACAACTGGTATTTTAGCTATTAAACCTGAATTTTTAAACTTAATCTTTTGATTTTGACTAGCACATGCTAAGAGAGTAGTTGATTCCAGCACATCAGCAACTGGGCATTCTTGTTCAAATTGCATTTCTTCAACCATTATAGATTACCTCCTTCTTATTTACCTCTATATTAATTGGACATATCTTCTTGTCCCTACTTTAAAGTATGCAGTAAGACTTCAAAGTGATACAAACTAATGCTTTTTTCAATAAATATATTTTATAAATAAAATGCTAAAAACAACGCACTTAACACTAATACACAAAGGGAGAATGGTATTGAAAATTTTATATAGCTCTTTAAATCAAATATTTTTTTTATTCTTTCATGTTCTTCAGGGTGTACCCTGTGCTCTCTTAGAAATCTGTTAACCTCACTTAACATGATAGGACCACCTGTAGCTGACCATGGTAGCATACTGCTACCTGCCAGAATACCTAGGGCTAGCGCAACATATACCAGTTTATCACCAATCATCGGAGAAAGTTGTTGGCATATCGGCAATATAGTAGCTGCAGCGGGGCCTGCAGATAAAAATGTGGCTATAACAAAAGCAGAAAACATAATACAAAGCAAAAGTAGATATTTGTCATTGCCCGATAAAGCAATAATATAATTTACGAAAGTTTTCAGTACTCCACTATATTCAAGTGCCCCTGCTATTAAAAATAGCGAAGCAATAAACACCAACGTACTAAGTATTGGTAATGCATTGAGTGTATCGTCGGAGTTTTCTTTACTTATTGCTAAAAGTAATCCTCCAAAGAATAATGAAACATATGCTATTGAGATATTTATAAAGGGTCCAATGCATATTCCTGCAATTAAAAATATAAAAAGCACTACTGAACATTTAATCTTATTATCATTTAGCTGCTTTTCTATAACCATAGGGTGAATATGCGGAGGACGTGGAGGTTTGATTGGTAATTTATGAGGATTAGGAGACAAAGGTGGCTTCATGCCATAATCACCAGAGGTATCTTTAATAGATTCCCTCTTTTCCTGTATCTTAACCCAAATAATCGTATATGCAATAAGCAACCCTTCAAGAATTGCACATGGCAAAAAAAGCCTAGTTAAAAAGTCAATTAGATTGAAATCAGTATAAAGTGTTAAAATCACAGCAGGAGTGTCCGCCCAAGGGAGAGGACACCCGCCAATATTTGACGCTATAACCACCGATGCCAGTAAAGGTACAATCGGTAATTTTAGTTTAATAGCTATTTCAGTACAAATGAATGTAAATAATAATACTACACTTAAATTATTCATAAATAAGGATGTTGAATATATAATCAAAAGAATCAAAGCCATTGTTAATACCTTTGCCCCTTTTGATAAGCTTATTAGCTTATGCCCTATTAGTTCTAGAAAACCAGTATTCTCAAATACCTTTGAGAATAAAGCTAAAACCACTATAAGAATCTCGATCTCTGTGGGAAATTTTTCGAAAGCTACACTAGCCGGAAAACTATTACTCACTGCTCCATATATTAATAATATGGCTGCACCCAAGGCCGCAATAGGAGTTCTATAATTTGTAAAAAATATCATCATGATATAAGTTGAGAAAGCCATTATTAAAGTAATTATCATCCTTAGACCTCCTTTATGGATATTCACATATCAATAACTTGTCTACCTTTTTGGTAGACTCTAGCTTTTACATCAGCTCCTCTTATATGCCAATTACCACTATTCTCAATACAATGTATGGCAATGTTATTAAAATGTGACAAGCCTAAAACTTTGTCTTTATCTTTCTTTCATTGAAATATTTTGAAATAAAATTATGCTTTTTCAAAAACTCATACTTTATCTTTCATATAACATTGACAATTCGACAATTTTCTGATAATTTTTTATAGTACTAATTATTTATCTTAGGAGGTCACTTATGACTAAAATTGAAACACAAAATGTGAAAATAACCACTGCCGATCCCTCTGCATTGGGACTTTTTGGACTTGCCATGGTAACGCTTGTAGCTTCCTCTCAAAAGCTTGGTATTACAGATGGACTATCCTTTGTGATCCCATGGGCCATATTTCTAGGATCCTTTGCACAACTCTTTGCTTGTATTAACGATTCAAAGAGAAACAACACCTTCGGCACTACCGCTTTTGGCGCTTATGGACTTTTCTGGCTTGGTGTTGCATCTTCTTGGATGATAAATATGGGTGTTTTTGGCGAAAAATTAGCTTCAAACGTAGATCCGAAACAACTTGGCGTTGCTTTTTTAGGTTATCTAATTTTTACCATTTTTATGACAATAGGAGCTATGGAAACAAACAAGGTACTTTTCGCTATATTTTTCTTGATTAATTTCTTGTTTATAGGACTATCCCTTAACTCCTTTGATATTCTTCCAGAGTTTTCACACAAATTGGCAGCATATTCTGAGCTCTTGGTAGCACTACTTTCTTTCTATGGTTCAGCTGCATCAGTGTTAAATACTCATTTTGAAAGACAATTTCTACCCATAGGAAAGCCATTTGGTATTTTTAAAAAGTAAATAGATAAGCAAAACAGGTAAGTGATCATATGATTACTTACCTGTTTTGCTTATCTATTTATATGAAATTTAAAAAAATCCCTCTTGCATGTATCCAGTACTTATGATAATATATGTCCATCGTATAAAAACATTTGTGCATATTAAATATACATAATTGCTTTTGCGCATCGAGTGCTAGGGAGGGATTATCATGATAAAAGTAACAGTGCCCGCAACTACTGCAAACCTTGGTCCAGGCTTTGATTGTATGGGTATTGCACTTCAAATAAGAAACACAATTATAGTGGAAGAATCTGATAAAAAGTTAGAAATCATCTGTCATGATAGGCAATCTAAATATATAGAGAAAAACAAAAGCAATTTAATATACAAATCTATAAAAACCGTCTTTGATCTTTCTGGAAAACGGCTGTCAGGACTTAGCCTCAATCTAATAAACGAAATACCCGCCTGTAGAGGATTAGGCAGTAGTGCTGCCTGCATAGCTGCTGGATGTGCTATCGGAAACGCATTATCTCAAAGCAATTTATCAATAAATGAACTCATTGATATTGGAGCACAAATCGAAGGGCATCCAGATAATATAGTGCCTGCATTCATTGGAGGTTTTGCCATATCCTGCATTGAAAATAAAAAGGTTATTTATCATAATAGCAAGCCTCATTCAAACTTTGTTTTTTCTGTTATGAGTCCATCTTTTACATTACCAACCATAGAATCAAGAAAAGTTTTACCTGACCTTTTAACCAGACAAGACGCTGTTTTTAATATTAGTAGAGCCTCTTTAATGACCGCAGCTCTAATATCTGGAGATGTTGAATTATTAATGCATAGTTGTAAAGACAAACTTCACCAACCTTATAGAAAAAAACTAATTCCTGACTTTGATTTTATTGCAGAAAAAGCTAAACAAGGTAGAGCTTATGCCACCTTTCTTAGTGGCGCGGGGCCTACTATTATAGCAGTATTAGATAAAACCAATGAAAGTTTCACTAGATTTATGGAACAACATTTATTTGAGCTAAAAAACGGATGGACTATTAAAACAATAGAGGCTTCGTGTGAGGGGTTAGAAATAAATGTATAAGTGTGATGCCTAGGCATCACACTTATACATTTATTTCTAATTATTGAGTTAGTATTGATTGATCAAGTGCTGTTATGATTGCCTTTGATAGCTTAGTCAAGAGAAATGCTGTTGCTTGTGTGTTATCAATGTTTATTGCTGCATCTTGTGTCTTGATAATGCTGGTTGTTAGTCCCTTGATTTGCTCTTTTAAAAGTGGATTATCCGCAATATACTTTTCTGGGAATTCTACGACCTTGATTTCTTTTATTTTACTCTTCTTAATAGCAACCTCTACTTTTATATTACCTTGTTCAGTTTTCTCAGTTGCCTCGTACACTCCATCCTTATATTCAAGATATGTATATCCCGAGGATGGTGCATTATCTGTATTGTTCTTGCCCAATGAAATCAACAATGCGATTCCTATAACTACCACCAAAAGTATAATTGCATAGATCATGATTTTTCGTTTGGTCATGATTATTATTTTAGGTTTCATGTAATCCCTCCCATCCATTTCTCTCTTATATAAATTATTAAGTTCAGTGCAAATATATTACTTTTTATTAAAATTTTATCTAAATGATTTAATAAAAAGGTTGTTGAATATATATTAGATGATTGATATACTAAAACAGGCTTGTCTTGAGCAGAAATTAGAAAGAAGGTTGTCATTTGAAAAATAGAAATTTAGTTTTATTTATTATTGCCAGTGCATTTATTGGCATCAGTCAAAGTATAGATGGTTCTGTGTTTAACAACTTCTTAAATGATACTTTTCATTTGACTGTATCGCAAAGAACAATTCTAGAATTTCCTCGTGAACTTCCAGGATTTTTGGTTGTATTTGTGTCAGGTTTTTTGATTTCTCTTGGAGATATAAGAATAGCGGCAATTGCTAATATTGTTGCAGCTATTGGAATGCTGTCTCTCGGCTTTCTTTCTTCTACTTATGGAACGATGATTTTATGGCTCACCGTATATAGCATGGGACAACATTTATACATGCCTATTTCCAATAGTATAGGTATGAGTCTCGCAAATAAGGGAAACCTCGGGCAAGTCTTAGGCAGGATAAACGCTATAAGTACAGCAGCTTTCTTGGTTACAAGCCTTATAACTGCTTTCATTTTCAGTCGTTTTAAAGTAAATTATAGGATCGCCTTCGTATTCGGTGCAATGGCTTTCATAATAGCGGCAATACTTATTTTTTCAATGACTTCCGAGAATAAAAAAACTTATAGTAGAAAGCTTATAATAAGAAAAGAATATTCGCTTTTCTATATGTTAAGCATAGTCTATGGTGCTAGAAAGCAAATATTCGTAACCTTTGGTCCTTGGGTTTTAATAAAAGTATTTCATCAAGGCGTCAGCACATTTGCAATTCTTGGATTTATCATTGCAGGAATAGGAATTTTCTTTAAACCATTTTTGGGGTTTTTAATAGACAAAATCGGTGAGAAAAAGGTTTTAGCAGGAGAAGCCTTAGCGCTTGTCGTAGTATGCTTCGGTTATGCATTCTCTAAATCTTTATACTTAGTATGCGCATGCTTCATAGTGGACCAATTGCTTGTTGCAGTTAGTATGGCAAGATCAACTTATCTTAAAAAGATTGCCTTATCTCCTGATGATGTTTCTCCAACACTATCAATGGGAATAAGCATGGATCACGTAGTGGCTATGATTGTTCCATGGCTCGGAGGACTTCTTTGGGCCACACTTGGGTATGAAGCGGTGTTCATCGCAGGAGCCTGTATCGCACTGGTAAACTTCTCACTTACAAGAGGCATAAAAATAGAAGAAATAATAGATTGAAATACAAGCGGCCACCGGATTTTCTCCGTTAGCCGCTTATTTTTATCAATTATTTCCTTCTTATTTTATACAAATTTAGAGGCCTGCCTACCCCACCATAGTTTGTCTGCACTTCTACATCATTTTCCTTATGCATATATTCTAAATACTTCCTTATGGTTACTCTGGATATATTAAGATGATGTCCTATTTCTTGAGTTGAAATGTATTCATTTTGTTTCATTAGGAACTCTTTTATCTGTGCCATAGTAGATTTATCTATACCTTTATGAAATTCTTCTTTGACGTTTACTTTCTTTAATCCAGTTATTTCATCTAAATCTTCTTGTGTTAGCTGTTCCTGTCTTTTCATCTTTTCATACCTTATCTTATATGTTTCAAAGGCTATGGCAAATCGCTCAAACTCAAAAGGTTTTATAAGATAATCAATGGCTCCAAGTTGAAGTATTCTATCAATACTTGCTGTATCCTGAGCCGAGGTTACTAGTATCACATCTACATCTATTTGTTCTTCCCTGATTTTTTCCAAAAGAGCCAATCCATCCATGACTGGCATATATACATCTAAAAGCAACAAATCAGGTGTATTTGTTTTGATATAATCATATGCATCCTTGCCGTTCCTAGCCCATCCTACATTTTCAAAGCCGTGTAGTTTTTCAATATATTTTTTGTTCAAATGTGCTACCATAGGATCATCTTCAACAACTAATACTTTTATCATACCGACCCCTCCCTGCAGCTATGCTGCATAAAATAAAATTGATAAAGGCCATAGCCTTTTTCAAATTAATCCCTCACTTTCTTAGATACAGTTACTGTAAAGCTACTGCCCTTACCTAAATCAGATTGTATTCTAATTTCGCCTCCAGCTGTCTCTATTGTCCTTTTTACAATGGACATTCCTATTCCACGGCTTCTCTTCTTGGTACTGAAGCCTCTTATAAATATTCTATCTATATCCACCTTCTCAATTCCTACCCCGGTGTCAGATACATTTATTATTATTTTATCTTCAGTCTCTTGTAGTAATACTCTTACTTTCTTTTCTTCACCGAATTCCTTAATCTCCGTAGCTTCAAGGGCATTATCAATTAGATTCCCTAAGACAATCACCATGAATTCTTCGTCTAATACTCCTGTGAGATTTCCCAGGTCGCTATTATCATCAAGTATTAATTCCACACCCATTTCTTTGCTTCTGCTAAATTTCCCTATAAGCAAACCTGCTGTAGTAGGATCTTTTATATTTTTCATCACAAAAGTAAGGATCTGCTGTTGTTGTTTAGTGACTTGAAGTATATATTTTTCTGCTTCATCGTAATCTTCTAGCTGTATAAGTCCTAAAACAACATGAAGCTTATTCATATATTCATGACTATATGCCCTTAGAGAATCCACCATTGATTTTACTCCAGTTAGCTCCTTGGCAAGCATCGTGATTTCTGTTTTATCCTTAAAGGTGGCTACTGTACCAACAATCTGATCATTTACTATCACCGGTATCCTATTTGTTATAAATATACTTCCGCCAGTAATGTATTCTGTGCCATATTCTGCTTCTCCAGTATGAAGCACTGATTCTAGATTGATATTAGGGAGCACTTGGTCTATAGGTTTATTGAGTTCTTCATCTGAAAAGCTAAACATTTTCTTTGCTTCATCATTTATTGTAGTAATCATACCTTCTCTGTTTACTGCTACAATTCCATCTTTTATAGCAAACAAAATCGCGCTTCTTTCTTTTAAAAGTTCTGTAACTTCTCTTGGCTCTATACCAAATAACCCTATCGCTACAAAGGTTCCTGCTATCAATCCAAAAACTATAGATACGGTGATAACTCTATCTATATTCGTAAGAAGCTTGTTTATATCCGTGACATATGTACCAGATATAACTACTCCAATCTGCTCATCTCCATTTATAACTGGCATAAAATACTTTACTGTATCCCCCATGGTACCTTTAGAAGAAAAATAGTGCTCTTCATCAAGATAAGGTTTTTCCCCTGCCTCACCTTTATAAATCCTTCCAAGATACTCTTTCTGTGGATGAGAATAAATATTACCCTCCATATCTATTACTATAATAAACTCTACTCCGTCCGCATAGTCTTTAATTTTTTCCCCAATTGCATCTACTTCGTCAGTAGAGTACTCACCCCTAAGTGCATCATTTATTTTTGTATCGTAGGCTACTATATGTGCCACATTTTTCAAATTCTTTATTACTTCCTGCAATATTCGTTGAGAAACGAAATTGTTTATGAAAAAGGAAGCCATAAGAAGACATATTAGTATTACAAATACTACAAATACATTTATTTTATATTCGCGTTTTATGGCTCTTCTGTACATAGCTTCTCCTTTTTATAACCTCTGCGCAAAGATGCTTAAGCATAAAATTATTATATCATATTATTGTTAAAAAACAGAAGGGTAGGCCGTGAAAAAAACCCTTGCTTTAAACAAAACAAGGGTTTTCAGATAATCAATACATCTAATTTATTATAGCTCTCACTCTGGATGCAACCTTTGTGCCAATCAGTGCACTAATTATGCAAAATATTAAATCTGTAGGGATAAAAAGTACTACTCCATACCAAAATGCTTTTCCTAGTGTCATAGCACTTCCAATATAAAGATTCTTTATAAGTAACATATAACTAACGCCTAAAATATATACTGCTATAAGCCCTACAAGGGTTATCCCAAAAGCTTTTAGAAAAGTCAACTTGCCCTTAGTCTGTTCTACCATTTTGCCTATGATATATGCAGCAACTGCAAAACCAATGATATAACCAAAAGTAGGTGATACTAAATATCCAATACCGCCGCCTTTTGCAAACACTGGTATTCCTATGAGTCCAAGCATTATATACACAATCATAGAAGTAAGCCCAAGCCTCGATCCAAGAAGCATACCCGCAAGTACTACAAACATAAATTGCATAGTAAAAGGGACTATAGGTGATGGAATAGTTATTTTGGATCCTATGGTAAGCAATGCTACAAATAGAGCAACAAAAGTAATATCTCTAGTACTAAATTTCATGATGAACCTCCTTATTGTTAACCAAATTATATTATAAGTTTACAATAAGAGTTGACAAGTTGTCAATATGCTTCTACTCCTTTTGCAGAAGTATAATACTTGTTACGATCAAAGCACCGCCTATTACTTGAGTAATCTTTATCACCTCTGAAAATAGGATGGCTGCAAGTATAATGGTAACTAAAAGTTCAACAATACTAATAATTGAAGCTTTAGAAGGGCCTATTCGCTTTAGACCTTCAAAAAACAAAAGTATGGACATAGCAGTAGAAAACACACCCATAAAAAAAAGAGATATCCAGCCCCCCATCTCCATGACGAAAAGACCTCCAACAAATAATCCAATAAACAAAGATACTACAAAGGCAGAAGTTGCTATATAGGTTGTTGCAACAATAGGATTCACTCCTTCAATGGCCTTATTGCAAGCTATTATATATATTGAGTATAGAGTGGCCGCACTGACAATAAGCATTATTCCAAATAGATTTATATTGTCAAATGCAAAGCCTACAATGAGTGCAAGACCCGCCATAGATAATCCTAGTGCTAATAGTTTTTGCTTTGAAAATGACTCCCTTTCTCTCTTCCATCAACACTACCCCTCTACATCATTAGTTGATATTTTCTTTGTGGCTTTAATAATCTCCATAGCTTCTCCTATGATAGAAATGCCGATAGAAACATTTCCCATTTCCACAGCCGCGAAACTTATCCTTATATATTGCTCACCTAATAAGCCTTTTAAAAAAATTGTACCGGGGGTTATCATGACACCTCTTTGTTTACATGCTAAATATAATTCATTTGAACTTACTCCTTCAGGCAGCTTTATCCAAAGATTCAATCCGCCCTCTGGCTGTACAAAGCTGGCTCCACGCAAACATTTTTTTACCCCTCTCACTGCTTCATAATATCTAAGACTATATTCTCTTTTCATATGCTTTATATGTTTTTCCCAAATACCTTCCGTCAAATATATATTTAAAATCCGCTGCATGAATCCTGACGTTGAAATATCTGATACATGCTTTGCATTCATTATACTATCTTTTAGATCATCTGGTATTATTACATAAGCTACTCTAAGTGCTGGCATAAATATCTTAGAAAAACTTTTGATGTATATTACTCTATTATCTTTATCAAAGGCCTTAAGGGGCTTTGATGGTATATCAAGATAGGTTAAATCACTTAAATAGTCATCCTCAACAATTCTGACATCATACTTCTTGCAAAGAAGCAAAAGGTATTTCATTTTTCTCTCAGAATAACTGTAGCCTGTAGGATTTTGAAAGTTAGGCATAACATATATAAATTTTGGTTTTATAAGCTTTAGCATCTTTTCCAGTTCATTCATGTCAAGGCCATCAGACAGCAAGGGTATTTCAACGATCTTGGCCCCTCTTGATTTAAAAGCTGCAACAGCACCCATATATGTGGGATTTTCCACAAAAACATAATCACCATTTGAAAGAAGCGTTTTAGAGACTATATCAATACCCTGCTGAGCTCCAGATATGATATAAATGTTATCTCCGCTTACCCTTACATTATAGGTTTTTAAATGCTCTGAAAGAGAATCCCTAAGAGGCTTATAACCTTTGCTTTCATGGTACATGAAAGCCTTTCCTCCATCCTCGGTGAGTACCTTATCAACCACTTTGCGAAAGTCATCAATAGAAAAGAGTTCAGAATCAGGCGTTGCAGTGGAAAAATCTATTATTCCTGCCACCTTCTCATAAACTTCTTCATAGGATAGATCTTCATACAACATTGAATCATCAATATCATAGTTGATATTTTCTTTTAGGGGCATAACATAGGTTCCGCTTCCTACCTTTTTATACACAAGCTTATCATCTTCTAAAAGCTTGTATGCATTGACAATCGTAACATTATTCACTACAAGCTCTTTTGCAAAACTTCTTATGGTGGGAAGTTTATAATCCTCCTTAAATATACCACTCTTTATATATCCTTTTATCTGCTCATAAAGTTGCATGTATAAAGGCTTTTCATCCGTTTTATCTAATTTTATAGGAACTTCCAAAGACTTCATGTTAATTCCCTCCTGCAGCTATGCTACACAAAAACAGCTTGAATAGACAGATCCTTTTTTTAAGATATTACCTGATATAACTGTATCGATACAATTATATCAAAAAATAAGTTGATATGTATAGCCTTGTTTACACATATGTCGTTAATTACAGGAATTATTTTAAGGATTTCATGTTCCAAATTAGTGATTTTTATTTTTCAAAGTAGAATTATGAGTTATATTAATTTTGATTATAACCGTTTATTCTAGCTAATTTAATATGGATTTAATTAGGTCTTAACTTTCAAATAGTATTATTAAAGCAAAGGGAGGTGAATATTGGTGAAAAACTTTAATATTTGTATTGATATTGATGGAACAATAACAGATGCTTATTTCTGGCTTGATCTTTGTAATGAACACTTTAATACAAAGATTAGTGAAGAACAGATAAAAGAGTATTATATTCACAAGGTATTAGGGGTTGAAGAAAAGGAATATGATGAATTTTATGAAAAGCATAAATTAGCGTTGCATTCCAATCAGAAGCTCAGACGGTTTGCTCAATTTGTTATAAAAAAGCTTAGCTTAGTTCATAATATATATTTTGTCACTGCAAGGGATGAAAGCCTTACAATGCTTACTCATGCATATTTAAGGGAAAATGATATTCCTTATGATGGCTTATTTGTTTTAGGAAGTCATTACAAAGTTGATAAAGCAAAGGAATTAAACTGTAGTTTGTTTATTGAAGATAATTATGATAATGCAATTCAACTTTCAGAGGCAGGTTTCAGGGTTCTTCTTATGGATACAAACTATAATAGAAAACCAATAAATAAAAATATTACAAGGATTTACAATTGGATTGAGATTTATGAAATAATAATTGAACTGTTTTTACAAAACGTAGCAATGTAAAAACAGTTCTTTTTTTTATGCATTGAAAAATACATACTATTTCTCATGTTGAATCATTACATTAGTATCAATGGCATAATTTTTTTTATATACGTCGAGTTTGTTGATTTCACAAGAAAGATGAATATAGATGGAATAATTAATTATGTTAGATTATAGCCATATATGTTTTTTTGCATAAATTTAACATAAATTTTACATCGTAATGCAATAGCCTTTACATAGAAAATGTAAAATTAATACGTAATCAGAAAATAAATAAATTTATTTAGGAGGATGAAAAATGAAGTCAAAAAAAGTTATGAGTGGATTTCTTGCAGTAGTTGTGACTTTTTCCATGATAGGAAATGTATTTGCTGTTGGCATAGATGAGGTAACTGTGCAAAAGAAAGCAAAGAATGTAATTTTAATGATACCTGATGGAATGAGCACTGGTGGAGTAGCTCTTGCAAGATGGTACAATGGCGGTGCAGCATTTAACCTTGATAGCATGGCATCTGGTCTTGTTAGAACATATTCTTCCGATGCACCAATTGCTGATTCTGCTCCAGCAGGAACTGCAATGGCAACAGGCTTCAAATCCCATACAGGATTTATAGGTGTATTGCCTGATGAAAACACTATGCCTGGTTTGGAAGCTCTTAATTCAGCTGATAAAAGAAAGCCAGTTGCAAGTATTCTTGAAGCTGCACAATTAGATGAAAAAGCAACAGGAATAGTGTCTACTAGTGAAATTATGCATGCAACACCAGCAGCATTTACAGCACATGACCCAAGCAGAAAGAATTATGATTCAATCTCTGAGCAACAGGTTTATCAAGACATTGATGTGGTCATCGGTTCAGGTTCAAAGTATTTTACTAGTGATGTAAGAGGTGACAAAGAAGATCTTGTTTCTGTTTTAAAAAGCAAATATCAATATGTAACTACTCCAAACGAATTTAATAAAGTAACCTCTGGAAAACTTTGGGCAATGTTTACTCCAATTGCTGCCTCATATGACTTTGACCGTGATCCAAACAAAGAGCCATCACTTTCCCAAATGACAAAAAAGGCTATAGACTTATTATCTCAAGATAAAGATGGATTCTTTTTAATGGTAGAAGGTAGCAAAATCGATTGGGCCGCTCATGCAAATGACCCTATAGCAATAATTTCTGATATTATTGCTTTTGATGAGGCAGTAGCCGTAGCCTTGGATTTTGCAAAAAAAGATGGCAATACAGTTGTTATTTCTGCAACAGACCATGGCAATAGTGGTATAACAATTGGGAATAAAGCAACAGACAATACTTATGATAAAACTCCATTATCTTCATTCATAAATCCACTAAAAAAAGCCAAATTGACAGGTGAAGGATTAGAAACTAAGTTTAATGCTGATCGCTCAAACATAGTTGAAGTTATGGCTACATTCTATGGTCTTTCTGATTTGACAGCAGCAGAAATCGCTGAAATTAAAGATACAAAAGCAGGTTCTATGAATTATACAGTAGGACCTATGATTGCAAAAAGAGCTAACATTGGTTTTACAACTAATGGACACACAGGTGAAGATGTTCCACTTTATGTTTATGCTCCGGAAAGTGTAAATCAATTAACAGGTACAGTTGAGAATTCTGACATTGCTACATACATGGAAAAAGCAATGGGTATAGACTTAAGCACTACTACAGATAAACTTTTTGTAAAAGCAAGAGCTGCTTTTGAATCAAAAGGTGCAACAGTATTATTTGAAAATACCGACAGCAAGAATCCAGTATTGGTAGCAAAAAAAGGTAGTATAGAAATAAAAATGCCAATTAACAAGAATATTGCTTATGTAAACGGCTCACCAATTACACTTGATGGTGTTGTATTGTTTAACGGAATTGATACGTATGTACCACAAAGTGCAGTTGATTTATTACAGTAAATTTAGTAAAAATATAAAAATAGTTAAAATATAAATAATTTTTATATTTTAACTAAACTATGTCTCGTATAAATTATAGGCATAATAAAAAATCACCCGGTTAGCCTTAGTTAGGTTAATAGGTGATTTTTTATTGTTCAATTAATTCTAAATCACTTTTCTATTTACAATGAATGTTATCATCACCGAATTTACTTATAACTACCATGGAACAAGCAAATACCTTTTTACTTGGACATATTAATAGGTATAATGAAAAGTTTTCCGTTAAACCAGAAGCTGAAATCCCATATGGCAGACAGTTTTCCAAAGTGATGCAAAAGTAGCATAAGTAAGTAAAGATACCTATGCAATAAGCCTCTAATTCTTACTGCTATTAGTATCCAATCTTTCACAAAAGAGCAGTAAGAATTATAGTAAGGGTGAAATAATCAAAGAGTATTGACAGCCTTGTTTACACATACCTAGTTATTAAAATGACTACCTCACCTATAATATGGGCTAAGAATAGAATTTTTAAAATATTGATGCTCTGCTTTTAATAAATTAGTTTCTACCCATTTGCCATTTTGTTTTATGTTTTCCCGAAGCATTATGTCTTCTCCGTTTGTAAGTCTGACAAAATCAAATCTATATAACGATCCTTGTTTATTCTTTGCATATATAATTACATATGGATATTTCAATTCAACCTTTTGTATGGTATCAATGAGCTTATACCATTCTTTATATACAATCTCTACAACTGCCCTGCTGTCCCAACTCCACAAATGCCAAGGAGCACAGAGGAAATCTTCCGGAAGATAATCTATGGCTACTATTTTCCATCCCTTGCCTTCTTCATAAGCTGTGATCACAAGTCCATAATAATAAGAGAAAAAACTTGGTTTACGAGTATCGCTACTTCCTGATGTTGCAGGCACTCCCCCTATAACCTCTATCTCAACCATATGAAAATTAATATTTTTCGGAGTTTCTGATGGTGTGTATGCAGGAATAAGCTTAAGTAAGTTTATGGTTCCTACGCCTCTAAAAGAGCTCTCGAATTGCTTAAAATTTACTTTGCCCTTGGTCTTATCACTTAAAAGCTCATATGCATAAGGGTAAGGTATTATAGACCAATTAACAGTACCACAGCCACCCTGAAAACCTGACATATTTGAAGCTGCCTTTACGATTGAATAATATGCTTCTATTACGTCACTTGATGATTCATACGCTTTAGGATATTCCTTGGGTATATATGCACCTTGATCACTTGTGGAATCAGGCTCATTAAAAGTATATTTAAGCATATATGCTGGTGTTCTTGACGGTCTTTGAAAACGATCGGTTTCTAAAATCCTATCCTCATCTTTAAACGTAGCTTTTGAATATGCTTTATCAGGTTCAATTCTTTCATGTAGTTTCGCACCCATTACAAGCGTAGCTCCATTATGGCTTACTTTTACTATTGATGACAACACTGCTAAAGCCACGCATAAAGCTAATGCAGCCATTAGAACTAGTTTCTTTATCTTCATATAAAACCCGCCTCCTCATAAAATAAATATATGAGTAAAGGCGGGCTTCAATTACATTAGTTATCTATTTGCATTTCTTTTCAAAAGATTTTTATATAATAAAAGTAAATAGCAATATATACGAACATATGTTTGCTATATTTGAAAAACTTTGATAACATATAGTAAAAGAAAACTATGGAGATGAACGCCATGAACCTTACAGAAAAAATTAAAATATTATCGGATTCTGCAAAATATGATGTGTCCTGCTCTTCTAGCGGAAGCAATAGAAAAAATAAAAATGGCGGCATAGGAAACGCTGCTCCATCAGGAATCTGCCACAGCTGGACTCCTGATGGGAGATGCATTTCACTACTAAAAATATTATTAACAAATTCCTGCATATATGACTGTAAGTACTGCATCAACCGTTCTTCAAACGATTTACCGAGAGCTGCTTTTACGCCAGATGAATTAGTTAGCCTTACCATCAACTTTTATAGACGTAACTACATAGAAGGACTTTTCCTGAGTTCTGCCATATCTATAAGCCCTGACCACACCATGGAACTACTATTAAAATCTGTCAAAAGACTTCGCGAAGAAGAAAATTTTAATGGCTATATCCATGTAAAGGCTATTCCTGGAGCAAATAATGCATTAATCGCAGAGACAGGAAAATATGTAGATAGAATGAGTGTGAATATTGAGCTCCCCTCCAGTGAAAGCCTTAAACTTTTGGCACCTCAGAAAACCAAGGAATCAATCATAAGGCCAATGGGTCTTATTAAGGCTGGTATCATTCAAAATCAAGAAGAAAAACAAATGTTTAAGAGTTCTCCTAAATTTGTTCCTGGTGGTCAATCTACGCAATTGATTATAGGTGCAACCAAAGACAGTGACTTGAAGATTTTGAAGCTATCCGAATCTCTTTATCATAGCTACAATCTTAAAAGAGTCTATTATTCTGCTTATATTCCTGTATCTAATCACCCCAACCTTCCTGCCATAAATATGCCTCCTCTTTTGCGAGAACATCGATTGTATCAAGCAGATTGGCTGCTGAGGTTTTATGGCTTTAATTGTGATGAACTGTTAAATGAAACAAATCCAAATTTCGATGAATTATTGGATCCAAAGAGTGATTGGGCTCTTAGAAATCTTCACAAGTTTCCTGTAGAAACAAATTTGGCAGATTATTTTACGCTCCTTAGAGTGCCTGGAATCGGGGTAAAATCAGCCCAACGTATACTTCAAGCTAGGAAAGTCTCTATTCTTGATTTCACTGATTTAAAAAAGCTAGGCATCGTATTAAAAAGAGCAAAATACTTTCTCACCTGTAAAGGCAGATATTTTCCCCAGAGAAGTATTCCCACTAACTCAGTAGCAATAAGAAATAACTTGCTACTAGAGGACAATATAAAAGTTCATGAAAATATAGAGCAATTAACCTTCTATACATTATTTCCTGGAGCTATGGCAGTAAATGAAAATATCAAAAGAATTTCTGGTGAATTTTAATGCTTTATTATATTTATGATGGAACCTTTGATGGACTTTTAACAGCTATATATGATGCCTACTATGAAAAGGATTCTCCAGAGCAAATAATCCCATCTAATAATGCCATAGATAATTTCTTAATTACAGCGCATTATATACAAGCTGACCCAGAGAAATCCAAAAAGGTTTACGAAGCCATCATTAAGAAAATATCTAAAAATGCATTAACCAATATTATGTATGCTTATTTATCAGAGCATGAAAACTCTGGAATATATATATTGGAATATTTGCGCTTCGGCTTTAAAGTTGGGAACATTGTAGACTCTTATTTATCCGATGATAGAGTACATAATATACATAGGTTAGCTACCAAAGTAACCAGAGAAAAGCATCTTTTGCTTGGGATCGTAAGATTTCGACTGCTCCAAAACAATATTTATTATGCGCCCATAGAACCACATTATAATATTGCATGTCTTTTAGGGGAACATTTTGCTACCAGAATGGCAGATCAAAATTTTGTTATACATGATGTAAAAAGAAATTATGGGGTATTCTACGATGGTACAAAATGGTTTATGAGCGATATAGAAATAAATAAAGATATAGAATTACATAAAAAGGAGCTATTCTATCAGGAGCTTTGGAAACAGTATTTTGAAAGTATAACGATAAAAGATAGAATAAATCCAAAGCTCCAATCAAATCTTATGCCTAAAAGATATTGGAAGCATCTAGTGGAGATGAAGTAGATATTTTAACTTTTTTATCAAAACAATGATATTTGAATCGACTCTAACTGATTTAATTTTTCTTTCATTGGCTTTGAATAGCTACCTGAAAGGTTATATTTAGCTTTCAGTTCATTTACCATCAAATATAATTTGTCTTTATATACCTTACCTGCTCCACCTGTTTTATATAAGTTCTGTAATGGTTGAACCAAATCCGGAAATTCTTTTTTTAAAAAATCAAAGAATACTATTCGTGTTTTCCCCCTTAAATACAACGTCCCAGGGAGAACATAATCCACTTGACAGTCCTTTGCACAAGCATATAAAGCATCAATGTTCTCTCGACCATCCGTGATGTATGGGATAATTGGCATAAAATGCAATCCTATAGAAGCGTTTGTTTTTGCAAATTCTTTTAACATTGCAAATCTTTGAATAGATTCCACACCATTTGGCTCTATTTTCTTGCGGATATTTTCATCCATTGAGGTAATGGTTGCAGCGACATTTATATAGGTGATATTTGAAAGTTCTGCAATTAAATCATAATCTCTTAAAATTAAATCGGATTTGGTAGAAATAATACAAGGTGTTTTATATTTTATCATCAGTCGCAAAATATCAGGCATTAGTTTATACTGAGCTTCTATGGGCTGGTAACTATCCGTCACACCTCCAATATTTACAACCTCTCTTTTCCAAGAAGGACTACTAAGCTGCTTTTCCAATTGCTCAACAATGTTAGTTTTTACGTAAATATCTTCAAAGTATTGTTCAGAATCCAAATATTGATGTGAATACATTGCATAACAATATTTGCATCCATGCTCACAACCACGATAAATATTTAAATCCCATGCAAATGGAATTTTCCTTTTTAGCTTATTACATGCTATCGAACAGATTATTTCTTTGTAATTCGCCACCATCTCAACTTCTCCCTCAATAATATGGATTATATAAGTTGCATTTACTCAATACTCTCTTTCTTAGCTTTATGATCCTTAATTGAGACCTGCTGTTCGTAGCTTCTTTATGGTATTAATAATACCTTTAGTACCAAGAACTAGCCAAAGCGCTAATATACTCTGTATTCCTACTCCCATAATTTTTGCTACATAGCTATTATATACTCTATCTCCATAGCTATCTGCGAATTTATCATTGTATTCCATGATTTTCTTTGCCATAATTAACTGTGCTTCTTTCGAATCCGCTTTTTCTATCCTAGTTAATAATTTTTCACTTTCTTTCCCAGTCAATAGTTTTACTTGCTTTTCATACCAAATAAAAATACCTTATTATCTTTCGATACCTTATATAAAAAAAATTCTTCGTCAAGTTTGTTTCGTTTGTCTACTTCTCCCAACTCTACGATCTCCTTTTTACTTATAAATGTTTTCAGTCGCTTATTTTTTTAATCCAACTCATTTTCCGAAATGATATTATTTGAAAAGCATCTTCTTACATCATCAATCATGCTATCTGATGCACCCCAATCAAAACCAAATATCATGCCCTTTCCAACTCCTGATGTTATTACTTTAATGTTTGTCTCTCCTGACGAGTTTTCAATTATAACAGTAACTCCGGCCCTACCTTCAACTCTCATGAAATATTTTTCAAGCACTAAAACTATAACCTTTTTAACTCCATCTATATTTATTGCATCCTCATAGATTAAATCTGCAAAACCGTTGTTCTTTAAAAGTTCTGCTGCATAATCTGGATTTAGCTTAACTGTAAATAAATATTTTGACATTAAATATACCTTCTTTCATATTTTTTATATACCGTTTTAAAATTTATAAGTCTGCCTTTAAAAAAGGGTGCAAAAAATCCACATAAATGCAAACCAAAAAAGTGGCTGCTATATGCGGTATAAAAAACACTCTTCATGTTACCATGCAAAATAGGCAGTTATTATAAAAGGTTAACAATCGTTGCAAAAATGCATCACAAAAAAACTATCATACCAATCACATCTTTGCCATTATAAGATTATATTGAAATCACCTTAAAATCTACTATCACAAAAACATCTCCTTTCATAAAAAATAACAATTTACATTCAATATTATAACTATCCATGAAATTTTTGTCAATCAATATTAAAGCAATTTATCCTTAAGCACTTTTCTAGCTACGAAAGCCTCATAAATCAAAAGCCGCCATGAATGGCGGCGATCAAATCAGGCTATTTTTTTACTATTGGTATCCACACTTCCACTGACTTTGTATCTTCCGGATACACTTCCAACTGTGGCTCATTGGTTGCTTCATATTCAGAATTAGAAAACCATTCAGTAAATGCTCTTTTCCATATACCGTGCAAAACACTTGCTGTTTCTTCTGGTGAATTGATTGCTTCTGAGAATACCACCCATTTTGACGTGGGTATGATTAGAACATCTAAATCCTTTGGTATATCTATATCGGATGGCAATAAAGTATTAATCATATATTTATTACTATATGTCCCATCATTAATAAAGTCGTATAGAGCTGCATTCAATAGCTTGCCGCTATAAGGTTCAAAACCCCCTGCTCTACATATCTTTTGATAGGTCCCATCTTCTTGAAATTCTTCCCAAAACTTCGGAATAACTTCGTAAGGATTTTCATTTAGATCGATTGTTATGCTCTTACCAAACACAGTATATGCTTCTTTTTCGATGATTTTATAATTCATCTCTACATCTCCTCTTATTGAAATATGGAAGGATAATGGAGGATAAGCTTTTAACTTCACACCCATATTGCGCGCTGATGTAGGTGTAACGCCATGCAAGTTATGAAATGCTCGAGTAAAAGAATCTGGCGAGTCATAACCATACCTCAATGCAAGGTCAATCACTTTGATATTGCTGTTTTGCAGCTCAAAAGCAGCCAAAGTTAATCGTCTGCGCCTGATATACTCAGATAGAGGAATTTCTACTATAAAAGAAAACATCCTCTGAAAGTGATATACCGAACAACAAGCTATCTTTGCCGCCTCACTATAGTCAATCTCATTTACAAGATTGCACTCAATATAGCTGATTGCGCCATTCATTTTCTGTAGCCAATCCATACACATTACCCCCTTTCAATTAGAGTATAGCAATAAAAATTTCATACTTCCCGTCATTTGATGCACGATAATGCAGGATGTTTTTATTCTTCTAATATCTTCTTTAACATACCATAGGATATAATATCGCTAATATCTTCTACAAACCTTATATTCTTTTCAGTTCCACTTGCTATTGCATTTCTCAACAACACAGGCGTCAAATCATGATCTTGTGCACCACGATAAGTTGAGAGCACACAGTATTCAGCACAATATCCAGTAATCAAAACAGTATCCACATCATTTTCATGTAGTATTTCTATGCATTTTGTTTTATTAAAACTACTTCCATACTCCTTGTAAATTCGATGTTCTCCTTTTTCTGGTTTCAAACAATCAATAAACTCAAATCCTTCTGTACCTGGAATAACACCATCTTCTTTATCCATGTGTTGAACCCATATGATTGGAAATTCTTTTTTTCTAAACAATGGGAGTACCGCATTTATGTATTCACATGCGCTGTCCATTGATTCTTGGCTCTCGCCATTATAAAAAGCCTTCTGGAGATCAATAATCATCAATGCAAATTTCATTAATTCTACACCAACCCTTTCAAAATTTTCATAAGTTCTTGTTTTATATTACTTTTCAGTAAAAAACTTCATCATTTTAAGATACCTTGCTCTTGAAATATTCTTCTAAGAAAGCTACTGCGTTCCCTATTCAAGTGCTTGTAAAAACCGGTCTATTTCTTCCTCTGTAGTGAACTACTCACCACCTAAGAGGTAGGAGCTTCGTGGTCTATAATATTTGTCATAAAATTCTAGCCATAATGAACTCATCAACATATTGACCATTTCTAATTGCTGCCTTTTCTTTTTTTCCTTCTATTTTAAACCCAAATTTTTCATATAAATGAATTGCCTTTTTATTATCAACAAAAACAGTTAACTCAACCCTTACAAGCATAAGCCAGTTATCCGCAATATCAATAACAGCCTTCATCAATCCAGTACCGACACCTTTCGCTTGATAATCTTTATGCACCATAATTCCTATACTTGCCGAGTGTCTTAATCTCGGATTTGCGAAAACGGTTACTCCAGCTGAGCCTATTATTTGTTCTTCCCCCAGACTATTTTGTATGACAGCTACAAACTGATGTGAATTCCCATCTATATTAACTATATAATCTTCATTTCTTTTACTGCGTTCAGATGGAATGCCTAGGATATTTTCAAATACACCCGGCATACGCCTTAATTCATTAATCCCTTTGCCATCGCCAGTTTCTATTGGTCTAATTGCAAACTCCATTTTTTACTCCTCCTTAAATTAAACGGGATCGGTATATACACTTTTCCATTTTCACAAATCATTGAAGGTTCAACAATACTATATCTCATATCTATTTACCTATAATAAACTAAGCACTGAACAGCGTATTTTGTTATCTGCCACCTTTGCTCTTGAACTTCCTATTTTACTCCATAGATTTTATAATAATCTTCGATTCTTTGCTTCATCTCATCATCAATTATAACCTTCGAATTAATCTCTCTGTTATACAAATACGCTACTACTTCACTCATTGTGACTATTGAGTATGTATTTAACCCAAAGGCTTCTTTAAGCTCATAGCTAGCTGCCTTGTCTCCCTTACCCCTCTCCATTCTATCAACTGATATGATAAGTCCAATTACATCAATATCTCCTTGTGCTTTTATAATTGGAATAGTTTCATATATTGAGGTTCCTGCTGTAGTAACATCTTCAATGATTACTATTCTTTGACCAACCTTAAGCTTTTCTCCAAGAAGTATCCCTGTATCTCCATGATCTTTTACTTCTTTTCTATTTGAACAATATGATACATCGATGTCATATAGATTGCTTAAGGCTATTGTAGTAGCAACACTAAGGGGTATTCCTTTATATGCAGGTCCAAACAATACATCAAAATCTTTGTTAAAATGCTCATGAATCGCCTTAGCATAAAATTCACCTAATTTGCTTAGCTGTTTTCCAGTTTTATAATTTCCAGTGTTAATAAAAAACGGAGTTTTCCTACCGCTTTTTGTTGTAAAGTCTCCAAATGTAAGGACATTGCTTTCGATCATAAATTCAATGAAATCTTTCTTATATTGTTGCATCTTTTATCCTCCTTAAATTCAAGTACTATTATACCATTTTATAACAATTTCTTAAAACTTACGCGTCTGTTGATCTATAACGTGCTACTCCAAATCTCCATATTAAAAGAGATGGAATAATAAATAAAACTCCGTAAAGTGGTGACAACATATATAAAATGTAATTGCCGGATACTTTATCTAAAATATACATCAAAGGAAAATAGTTTACACATCCAAAAGGAATAACAAATGTAAAAAACCGTGTAACCCACTTTTTATAAATATCAAGAGGGTACTGTGACATTTCTCTGAAACTTTATCACTCGTTATTTCCGCTCCTCACTCTATTCAATAATATGTAAGAGATTTTTTCTATTTCTGTTGCATATATAAAGTATTCGGATAGAACCCAAGCTTCTTATAAAATCCTATTGTAGCTTCATTTTCCTGGGACACTGTTACTCCAATCACTTTACAATTATTTTCATTCATCCACTCTATATGTTTAATCACAAGCTCTTTTCCGATTCCATTCCCTCTACTAGCCTCATCAACGTGAAGTGATTCGAGCTCCCCCTTTCCATCAATTAACGTTGATATACAATATCCAATATATTCATCGTTAATTTTAGCTACAGATATCTTCATTGTCTCGTTATTAAGCACATCTAAAGCTTTTATCCTCTGATTAAAGTTAATTGAACGATATGATTCCTTAAAATATTCTGAGCTATTCTCATGATACTGTCTGTTCTTTTCCCAAAGATTCTTGATGACTTCAATCTCATCATAGGGAATATCAAAGATCTCAATCACACTTGTTTACCCCTTCACAATATATTTTTTTGTCCAAAGAACGTGGTTTCCCCAATTATCATTATGATAACATTAATAATGAATTTTTAATAACCTTGTGTCTGAATACATTCCTGCACTTTCTATGGTTTTTTTCGAATCATGATTATAATACCAGCAACCTGCTAGCGGTTTCATATTGTTCTTGTACACTATTTCTTTTAACATTAATAGAATGTTTCTACCTATTCCATTTCGTCTAAATCCCTCTACAGTGTATACTCCAACACTGGCATATCCTTTCATTAGAGTAGCTTTCTCTATGACTCCAAATCCTACAATACTATTATCTTTTTTAATTATGTAGACCTTCTCATTTAATATGCTTTCGTGTAAATTATCAAAAAAATCTTCACTATTTTTAAGTATATCATCAATCTGACAACTTTCTGCTACTTTAATACTAAGCCCATTATCTATTTCATATTTTTGACTCAACACTTTTGAATCTTTGAAAAAATAAGCTTGCTTTCCCATACTTTTATATTCATCTAAAGCATGTGAAAGGAAAAATTCATCACCTGTAGAAACAAAAGCGCAATGTATATTTTCCATTTTTCTTGCTTTAAAAAAAATCTCTTGACCTAAGTACCTATAATCTTTATTTATGTAGAATTGTGTTAATAGCTCTTGTTTATATACTGAAAAATAACCAGCATTATTTTCACCTATAATAATTAAAAAATGTTCACTTTCCATGATATGATCTTCTAAAAACGAATCGATAGGTGATGCTAACAAAGCTCGATATTCATTTACAAACTCTTCTAACTCCGAGAAAGTACATTTAATAAAATTCACTTTCATTCTAAACTACCCCTTATACTAATATTTCTTTCCTAATAATCATAAATTAGTTGACTACTATTTTATCCAATATCGTTGTACTACGACTCCATCAGCTAAGGCCTCTGACTCTAAAATACCGTTATTCTTTGTTATTGTCTTGGCTGATCCTATATTATCCTTGTCGCAAGTAACAAGTACTTTTTCTATTCCTAAGTCCTTTGTCTTTTGCAAAGATAAACGAAGAATTTCTGTAGCATAGCCTTTTCGCCTTTCACTAGGTGTGATACCATATCCTATATGTCCGCCTCGAAATAGTAAGCCTTCATTCAACCTATGACGTATATTTACTACACCTAATATGTTATCTTCTACATCTATCAACCAATATGTAGAATGTTCTACAAAGCTTTCAGATATATTTACCCCCTTGCTATAGCCTAAAAGTGTTTCTATCATTTTGGAAAAATCTTCATGGTTTTCTTTCAAAACAAAAGGAACTAGCTTTTCTCCGCTCCTTTGCCAATCACTAAGCATTACGTTGTATTCCTTTTCTAATCTTACTGTTGGCTCTATTAAAAATACCTTCTGCATAAAATGACCTCCCTAAATTTTATATCTTATCCTAAATCCCCTATTCTGTCCTTCCATCGTCTATATCAAAAATTGCAGGAAAAATGATTATTCCCGGCTTCACAATGTTTTTCTCTACCTGCTCACAATAAGTAGCCATACTGCTCTTTTCACCTAATACCTTTATCATAAAAGCGTTATAGTTCTGGAATTTGTCAATTACTTTAAAAGAATTACCTTTCTCAACCGCTGATTTTATTTTTTCTTCTGGAATTGCTATATCAATCTTACTTTTTTCATTGTTGCTGTTTTTATCTATAAGATAATCCAGTATCTTCGGAATGTCCTCACTATTAGCTAATAATTCCTTTACATTAAGCGGGTTGCCCTTTGCATATCTTATATATGCTAAAGCCTTGTTTTCTTTACATAGTATATTGGCACTACATTCTAAGCCCAAATTGCTCCACTCACATATAGTTTTCCCTGGAAATAACACTAGACTATCGTTACCAAGACCATTATCAAATTAATATGATACATGATTTATTGCTTCTTCTAAGAAAATGCTATCTCTTGCGTTTATAAACTTACCAACATAGCTCCTTGGTTGATCTTCCTTCATCAACTCAATGGCTTCCTCTATGCTGCACCATCTAAGCTCAAACCCATTATTTAGCTCGCTCTCTGTAAAATCAGGCATAGTCAAACTCCCTGTAAGCTTGGACATATAACAATAGGACATTTGTATTTGATTAAACTCATTTCGGTATTCTAAAATGCATCCAATCTCACCTGTCACAGTTATTTCTGCTCCCACTTCTTCCTTTACTTCACGTATCAATGCTTCATTTATATCTTCCCCGGATTCAATGCCTCCTCCAGGCAGTTTATGATATCCATCTTTTGTAACTGCTAATATGACAATCCTATTATTTTGATCAAATAACACTGTCCTTGCTGCTTTTCTAATAAAATATGAGATTTCATCATTCGTAGCAGATAACCCAATGTCTTTATCTGTTAATTCCCTTAATAATTTCATACAGTCCCAACCTCGTCTTTCATTTTAATTGCTTTCTCTAACACTGTAGCTCTGACATAAAAAGGCTTCTCTATCTATTGAGTATAAATATTCACCATTAAACTATAAATCTGATTCTGAAAAAGGGTACAAAAAATCCGTATAAACGCAACCCAAAAACTGGCTGCTATATACGGTACAAAAACACTTTTAGTGTTATCACACTTGATAGTCAGTTATTATGAAAGGTTAACATACTTTAGAAAAATGCAACAAAAAAAACCTATCTCAATAATTACATTTTTGCCATTATGAAATTTTTGTCAATTAATAACAAATACTTATTCTTCACCTTAGTAGCTCCAAATGCTGAAGATACTTACCTTTCTACAGACCCATGTCGCCACTCCTAAATAGCTAATCTCCTATGGAATTAGCTCAAATCAAATAATAGTTCTGTCTTTTCTCCTGCTTTTTTAAAACCACATTTTTCATACATTTCTTTTGCAGTATCTCCACCATCAGTTATAAGATAAACTAATTCAACATCATGTTGTTTTGCCTCTTCCAGCAGATGTTTTATTACAGAAGTGCCAAACCCTTTTCTTTGATAATCTTTTAATATATCGAAATCTTCTATTTTAGCAACATCATTATTCAACATAAATTCACAGTTTCCAATAGATATGCCCTTAAACTCACAAACATACAAATCCAAATTTGAGTCAGGTTTTTTATATACCTCCGCTTTCCTATATATTCTCTTCGTTGCAAATTCAACGCCCATATCTGATTGATTGGCTAAAATATCAACTTCTATCCCATCCTCTAATACTTTTTGTGATAATGCTTTCTTTATAACGCACCCTTCATTTGCAGTTAAATAACAACTCATTTTAGGATCAATATACATGTAATCATATTTGGTTACTTGGGGAACTACAGGTAAATTAGTAACAAAATCATGCTCAACAGGAAAATTAAACTCTATTCTTAAAAAATCTGCGTTTTCATTTTTTCGATTTGATAACTCGTCTAAAATTATCTCTCTAAGTTTATTTCTACAAACACTATTTTTGACAAATGTAAAATTGTGCATATACATATCTGGCAACTTATAATCGTAGAATCTTATAATTTCCAGATCTTCATAATTCTCAGTGAATTTCTTTGTGTATACTATGTCAGTGTTTGTAATTTTACTAAACATAATTACCGCCTCCTATAATTCCCTACTATATATTCTCAAACTCTCCATGATTTTGAAGAGATCACGGATATAGCTCCTTGAATACCTACTTGATTTTTAATCTGCATTACATAATCCAGCAAATACAGCTCCAGCATCTAATCCTTCGCCCCGAATTTGATTATATTCTACCAATGCAAACCAACCACTTCTCCCTGTTGATGTTTCAATAAGACACCACTCTTTATCGTCTGTTCCAATAATTTTCACTATTTGTCCTTCAAGCAAATCAAAATATTGACCTTTATCATTTCTATCATTATATAGTTTAATTTGATGCACAACAAAAACATCATAGTCCGTAGTATATACATCCTGAGGAATTTCAATTATTTTGTGCACTGATGTTAATTTATAATATTTATTAAAAAACCATGTTTGTAATATCTGCCCTCTTGTCATAGCAGTAAAACTTCCTGAACCATCTATTATAATTTCATTACTTTCTGCTAATCCACCAGTTTCACCCATTTTTACTATATGACCACCATCATAGCAGTAAAAAACAGAAAAATTATCACTACTTGGTCCATAATCGCTTATTACAATTTCTTTATATTCGTCAGATTTATCTATATCAACAACCACAAAGAAATTTGCTAAATTTGTATATTCGCCATCTTCAACAAATTTGCTATCAATGCTTAATTTATAACCTGTATTATAGCCATCTTCCCTAAGATTTTCATAAATAATCGCTTCTTTTACTCCATCACCGTTCACATCAATAAATGCTATTTCACTTATTTTATAGGCATCATAATGTTGCTTTTTATAATCTAGGTGATAATTACCATCATTTGTCCACTTTTGTTCATAAAATTTCATAAAATTTACATTATATTTTTCTATCTCACTTAAATCATCTGTGGTGATTTCCTCTGTAGGCTTATACCAGGGTTTTGTTAGGAAATAATTTCTGTACTTATCGTTTTTGAAAATGTGTCCTTTTCGAGCATAAATTTCGTTTCTTGCAAAATCAAGGTTTGTATCATCCAATTGCATTATTTCCAATTCAGTTATTTTTCTTAAACTACTTTCGGTTAAAATGAAATCAGAAGCATTGCTTTCTTCAATACTTTCACTTTTTTCTTCAGTTGTATTACTTTCATTCTCAACAGGATTTTCCGTACCTTTTTCAGTTTTAATATGTTCTTTAGTCACGTTTGTGTTATTTTCTTTGCATGACACACAAATAAATAAAGAAATTATAAGAAAGATAAAAAGAGCTTTTTTATTCATTTTAATCGCCCTCCCTCTTATTGCAATCACAAAGCATTTAATGATCATTATCAGATTTAAAAATTTTTCTATATTTTATGATTATAAACTATATCCAATATGGTACCATCGAAATACTCGTAGTCACCTTTGGGCAAATTCCAAACTCCTTTCAATTTAGTTGGTATTTTTATATCATTCTTTTCTATGTAATTACTTATTTCCGCTGTCCATTTATGTTTTTCAGATGTGCCATTTCCAGTATCCATATAACGAGTATCTGTCTCAAACCTTATAAATTCACCCTTATCATTAAAAGTAAATATACCCTCTGCTTGAACACCATTATATGCTATGATTGCTTTCGCATGATTTTGGTCTATAGACACCCATTTGATATACGGCTGTAGGGCACAGCTAGGCACAACTAAACATTCAGACAAGTATGTCACAGCAGCAGATACATTTATTTCATCTCCCACTACATCAAACAAGGTGATTTTCTTAAGCAACTTCCCAAGCATATTTCCTTGTCCATTCAGATACTGATCTATCCCCTCAAATGGGATTACTCGAATTATTCTTGAATATATGTATGCGATTCTTACAGGTTTAGAAACAAAATTGTACTGTTGGTATTTAATTTTAATCCAGGGTTTATCAACACCCATTTTAAAGTTGACGTCTTCCCATATAAATTCAGCACTTGTCATTTTTTCTTTGCCTATATAGCCACAATGTTTAAAATACCTCTGAACTGGTGCTGGAAGATTTGATAGTTCTTCTTCCATAAACATCTTATTACTTGCCTTAGGCTTTTCTAATTCAGTTTGAACCTTAGATAAAAACAATTTTTTCATAGGTGTATTCTCTCCAAATACTAAGCTTGATGCGAGAATGAATATTGCAAATAATATACATATTAATATCAATATTGTTTTTTTTGCCTTGCTGGATTTTGCTTCATTCAAAATGCTGTACCTCTCCTTTTTCTATATACTCTTCTTATTGTCCTTTTCATTGCCATGCTTAAAATTACCTGTTGCTTTTGCCATAATTAATTGTGCTTCTTTGGCATTTGTTTTTTCAATCTTCGCTAAAAACTTTTCACTTTCTTTTCCAATCAATATTTTTACTTGCTTTTCATACCAAAATATAAATATCTTATTATCCTTTGATACCTTGTACGAAAAAAATTCTTCATCAAGCTTGTTTCGTTTATCTATCTCTCCCAATTTTATAATCTCCTCTTTAATGATTAAATGTTTTCAGACAACTTATTTTCTTAATCCAATTCACTTTCTGAAATAATGCTATCTGAAAAGCAGCTTCTTACATCATCAATCATCCTGTCTGATGCGCCCCAGTCAAAGCCAAATATCATGCCTTTCCCAACTCCTGCTGTTATTACTTTAACATTTGTTTCCCCTGACGAGTTTTCTATTATAACAGTAACTCCAGCTCTGCCCTCAACTCTCATGAAATATTTTTCAAACACTAAAACTATAACCTTTTTAAATCCATCTATGTTTATTGCATCCTCATAAATGAAATCTGCAAATCCGTTGTTCTTTAAAAGTTCTGCTGCATAATCTGGGTTTAATTTAACTGTAAATAAATGTTTTGACATTAAAAAGCACCTTCTTTCATTAATGTATAATATATATACTCTTTAAAAAAATTATATGTCTGACTCCAAAAAAGGGCACAAAAAATCCACATAAATGCAACCCGAAAACTGGCTGCTATATGCGGTATAAGAACACTCTTCATGTTATCATGCAAAATAGTCAGTTATTACGAAAGGTCAACACCCTCTACAAAAATGCAACACAAAAAAACTTTCTTAACATCACATTTTTGCCTTTATAAAATTATACTGAAATCACCTTAAAATTTACTATCACAAAAACATCTCCTTTCATAAAAAATTATAATTTATATTCAGATTATAACTATACATGAAATATTTGTCAATCACAATTAAAAAAGCATATCTTCGAACACTTTATTAGTTAAAAAATTCTCAGAAAGCAAAAGCCGCCATAGAAGGCGGCAATCAAACCCAATAAGATCTTATGCCTTTTGGATTTGCTAAGTTAAAACTCTAGTAAATTCTATTTTATATTGCATAGAATGTTATGTTTTCAAATAAAACTCTACAACTACATATTAGCATGCTCAAGCGTTTTTATTTCATATTGAAGTTTTTGTGCTATTGAAGCTAAATCTTGACTTACTTTAGCAACCTCTTCCATAGCCGAGGTTTGATTATCACTTAAATGAGTATTTTCAGTTGAAATCTTATCAATAGTACTAATACCTGCTACCAAACTTCGTGAAGCTGTAAAAATGTCCTTAATATAATCTAACAATTTAATTACATTACTTTCGCCTGCCGCAATATCTGTTTCAGTAAGATTAATAAAATTTGCTGTTTCTTGTATTAGATTAGCTATATCACCAATATTCCCTTTTATTTCTTTCGCAGATTGATTTGAACTTTCAGCAAGTTTTCGTATCTCATCTGCAACAACTGCAAATCCTTTTCCAGCTTCCCCTGCTCTTGCAGCTTCTATTGACGCATTTAAAGCAAGCAAATTTGTCTGTGATGAAATTTGTTGAATAGTAGCTACAATATTTACTATAATTTCAGATTTTTGCTTTAGTGCATTTATAATATCTATAGAATTTTTCATTGATTTACTAATCTTGCTCATGTTATCTTTTACTTCAGATGCAAAAGTATTACAATTGTTTGACTTTTGTTCAACATCAATGGCCAACTTTACCCCTTTGTTTGATTCATCAACAGAAATATTAGATTGTTCATTTAGTTTGTTTGAAAGGGCACATACTTCTTGAGAAGATGCTGCTAATTCCTCTGAAACAGCACTTAATTGTTCGGATTCGGTTCCTAACGTTTTCATAAGGTTGTGATAAATTGTATTGTTTTTAACTATTTCAACTGCTCCAACAGGTTTACCGTTTTCATCATATACTCCTGCATTAGAGACAAGCGTAATTAGTTCTTCACCTCTTTTATTCCATATGCTTACACTGGCCTCTTTTAAAAAGTGTCCCTCAATAACGCATTTTTGAGTAGGACAATCCTTACAAACACTTGCTTTATAAATATCGCCACACTTCAATTTCTTTGCTTCTGCCTCGCTATATCCAGTCAGCTTTTGAATCGCTTCTGGCCAAAGTATTACATTATAATCCATATCTCTCACAAAATAAGGATCAGGCATTGCATATTGTATTCCTCTTAATATACTAATTTCTCTTCTGAGTTCTTTTATTTGGGTGTCTTTCAGTTCAATTATTCCATTTAATTCTTTTTCTTTAAACATCTTTGAATTTCCCCCTCTTTCTGTATATTAATTTGAAAACTAAAATTGAATCTACTGGCTTCAAGTGTGCTTTGTTATAACATCTAGTAAATTGATGACTTTGCATTTTTCACACTCACTAAATCCAATTTATTCACCAGTATCTGGTTTTCTTAATAAATCTGTGTAATCCGAAGTTAATCTTTCTTTACGTATTATAATTTTCGACACATATCTCCAGCACCCTTCTTTTTTTTGCAACAATCTTCTTGATTTTTCAGCCTGATTCTGTTCAATATTTTGTATATCAGATTACTCTTATCATCAAAAATGTTTTACATAAAATCCATCCTTTTGGCTGATCTTCCGCTTACAAAACACCTGCCTGTTCCAGATGTTATACAGAGTTTTAGCTACTACACTTTGAGCAAAGTCTACCTAATTCATAGCTAAATTTGTTTTGCCCTACTGATCAGCTTGTTGTATAAGTAAACATCATATAAATCAAAGTAATCTGCAGTAAACCTATCCAAAGTAAACCAACTGACGCCACTATTTTCATCTTCATTTACTATCAATGCTTCTTCCTCACTTGCAATAAGGAGATATGCTACAGAGAGATGAAGATGTGCACTAATATATTTGCCTTTTTTCACATGCCCATATACAGGTAGAATATCAATTGATGTAATATTATCTGTAAGAGGAGTTACATGATTAATACCAGTCTCTTCCTTTGCTTCTTTAATGGCAACTTGCAATAAATCTGTATCTCCATCAGCGTGCCCACCAGTCCACGCCCAGGTGCTGCGTATATTGTGATGAACCATTAACACTTTGTCTAATGCCTTGTTCATTATAAAACCGGAACTTGTAATATGTGCAAATTCGTTATCTCTCAGTAAGATATTATGAGAAAATTGTTCTATATAGTTAATAATGATCTTTTTGTCTTGACTTTCTTGATCGCTATTTGGAATAAACTCATAAATCTCTTTCATAAAATTCATTTAAGCAAACCTCCTCCTATAATTATTCTATCACAACCCACAAGCATATTTTACAGGAATAAGAAGATTAATTAAACACGAAAATATGCCGATATTACTATAAATTGGTTAATACACAAGGAGGGATACGAATGAGAATTGTAAGCTCCCAGTTAAAATTAACTAGCAATAGATCATATTTTGAAAATCATTCAAAAACTGAAAACTTGAAAGTCTTCATAGGCAAAAACGGAAATCAAGCTAAAGGCAAGGATGCATTAATTGAGATTTCAGAGAGATCAAGACAGTTGCTTAGAGAAAGTATGATAAGCAAAAATACTACAAAAGTGGATGGCGAAAAAGAAATTACTTATGAGCTATCAGATAAGGACAAACTAAAGATTGATTTGTTAGAAGCTTTCTTAAGAAAATTAACAGGTAAAGACATAAAATTTATCAGGCCAAAAAAAATCGAATTTGAAAATGCCGAAGCAATTGATTTAAGTAAACAGAATAGTCAACAGCCTGCTAGTGTTGGCTGGGGATTGAGTTATGACTATAAGGAAGTATATCATGAGGTAGAAAAAGTCAGCTTCAATGCCAGCGGCATCATAAAAACCGCAGATGGAAAGGAAATAAGCATTGATTTATCACTTTCAATGAGCAGAGAGTTTATTTCTTCAAAAGAATTACACATAAGCGCTGGTGATGCAGCTAAGATAGACCCTTTAGTAATAAACTTCGCTGGAAGCTCTGTCGATTTGACCGATAAAAAGTTCAGCTTTGATTTAGACAGTGATGGGTCTCTAGATCAAATTTCATTTGTGAGAAAAGGAAGCGGCTTTTTATCCATAGATACAAATAGTGATGGTATAATAAATGATGGAAGCGAATTGTTCGGCCCCAAAAGCGGTGATGGATTCAAAGATTTATCAATATATGATGAAGATAAAAATGGATGGATAGATGAATCAGATTCTATTTATGAAAAACTAAGAATATGGACTAAAGACAGCGAAGGCAACGACACTCTTTTTGCTTTAGGACAAAAGGGGATAGGTGCTATTTATCTTGGAAATGTGGCTACTGATTTTAACCTCAACAATCAGAGCAATGATTCTCTAGGACAAATTCGAAAAACTGGAATCTTTCTAAGAGAAAATGGAACTGCAGGTACCATTCAACATGTAGATTTAGTTATATAGAGGCTAATTAAACAAGGGGACGTTTTATTCTACTTTCAGCGTTGAAAGTAGAATAAAACGTCCCAATTGCTTTAAATTAGATTTTTACATAAAGTATCGTGTTTCCGTTTTGAGTAACAACTTTCTTCAAATCATCAAATGACATTACAACTGTAGCAGTATTATCATTTGGATGTACACCTAGGTTCAGTTTGCCTATTAAGTCCTTATCAAAAACAACCTGTACATTTTTATCAGTGTCATTGATCACTCCTAAGGGGCTTACTGCTCCTTGTTTTAGCTTAAGATGCTTTTCAAGCCGCTCATCGGATGCAAAACTTAATTTTGTACTTTTGATTTGTGATGCTATATTTTTTAAATCAGCTCTTTTTTCTTTAGATAGTACGATAAGATAATGCTTCTTACCCTTTTCATCTCTAACAAAAATATTTTTACAAATATCAGCTTTTTCTGTTATTCCTAAGTTATCCATTTCTTCAATGGTAAAAACCGCAGGATGCTCAATTATTTCATATTTGATACCCAATTCATTCAATTTTTCATAAACCTTTTGTTTTTCTTCCATATGTATACATCTCCTTTATACTCTGCATATTACCACAACACATGTTATTTATCTATAACCTCTATATGCTAAAGCCCCACTACTTTTAATATAATGGGGCTTTATATTGTCTTTCTAAATTAATCAATTCAGAAGCAAAAAGAACCGTCCCCAATGCTTCTACTCTATTTCGTGTATTGTAACTCTTCTTGTATGGAGTGTGTGGCTCCATTCTTGGTTTTTCATACATATAATACCTTCTATTGCTATTGGTATCCATGTCAAGCAGTAGAAAAGGTATATTGGGTAATATAAGAATACCTTATAAGATAATTTTTTATCGTTATATAAGCTTATTGGTACCAATAAAAACTGGGTTAAGCCAAACACTCTGAATACCACTGGGTTAATACTTGCCGATAGTAAGAACATTTCTTCGCCCATCAAGTTATTATTAATAATAGGCAGAAGTAAAACCAAACCACCAAGGATTATTACATATGGTTGTAGCGTGTATAGCGCGCAGTCAAACAAAGACATGCTTCTTTCTTTAATCGCTTTTACTAATAGCTTAAAGAAATATCTTGAACAAACATCTGCATAGCCTTGCATCCATCTTTTTCTTTGCTTCCATGATTGAACTAAAGTAAGTGGCTTTTCATCATAAACAATTGCATCATGAGCCCAGCCTACTTTTATGCCATTCATATTCAGCTTCATCGTGAATTCTAGGTCTTCTACTAGACAAGTTGTATTCCATCCAACTTCCTTCAATACTTCTACATCAGCACAAAATCCAGTCCCACCTATTTGATTTGACATTCCCATAAAGGATCTTCCGCATTGGAATAGTCTATTTGCTGACCAAAAGGCAATTGAATAGCAAGCTGTTATCCATGAATCATCTGGATTTTTGCTGTCTATGTATCCTTGAATCACTTTATAGCCTTCACACATTTTGTTATTCATATTTTTCAAAAAGTTTTTTGACACAAGATTATCTGCGTCAAATACCACCATTGCATCATAATCAGAGCCTGCTTTGTATAGTACTTCTTCAAAAGCCCACTCAAGGGCATGGCCTTTGCCTCGCTTTTCAGCATTAAATCTCTCTAATACCTTAGCTCCTGCATTTGCAGCAACTTTTGACGTTGAATCTGTACAATTATCTGCTATTACAAAGATGTCGTAACAGTCTTTAGGATAATTTAAATCCTTCAGATTATCTACTAGATCATGTATTACTATCTCTTCATTATGTGCTGGTATAAATAATGCGAACTTTTTCAAAGGTAAAAAGTTCCTGCTAGTACCTGCTCTAAGTTTCTCAAATAAGCCAAAAAGTGATGTAGCGAAGTAATAAAAGCCTATTGTGAAAAATAGAAGCTGTACAATCACATAAAAACCGTTTATAAAGTCTCTAAACATTTTATGCCCCCTGTTATCTTGCTCTAATACCATCTAATATAATAACACTGTTGTATATAATATAGAATGTTGCTATTTCCCCCAATTCTTCCATTATTATTATATTATCTTGGATTATAGCATTATTACTGGTTTTTTTGTACAGTTACTCGTTTTTTTGATGTTTTTAAATGTCCAAACTTGTTGCAAAATTTAAAATTTTTGCTCTATTTACATCTATTATTCCATTAACTTGTTGTTTGTATAACTGATAATACCTTTTCACTTAAAAAAGTTATATTGTTTTGAGGAAGTGCGTATTCCTTATTAATGAAGTTTTTTGTCTCACTATCTTTTCGAAACCAGACTGCATAATATACCCTAAAATCTCCTCCAAGAAGGCTATCTCGGTCATATACCATATCTGGTCTTACATCTAATGCTTCAGAAACAACAGTAATTACATCATTCATGAGAAACTGTATTTTACTTATAGACGCAATAATCTCTTCATTTGTTGCAGTAATTACAATTATTCCTTTATTTATGCCACTTTTTAAAGTAACGGCGGTATTTTGTTCTAGTGCTTGAGTCAAGCCTTCCAAAATAACACTTTGAAAATCACTATTCATAAAATTTCTCCTTCTGTAAAGGATATAATAATATATCATCCAACTTATTCCATCAAAATATCCCAAAGCTCCTCTCTTCCATCGTGCTTAAGAGAAGAGTATGTCACCAGTATATCACTTTCATCTAATTCTAGCGTTTCTTTAATTTCTTTTAATCTTTCCACTGCAGCAGTTTTGGATATTTTATCTGACTTTGTAGCTACTACTACAACTTTGCCTCTATAATGTTTAAGGAAATGATACATTAATTTATCGTCTTCATTAGGCTTATGCCTAATATCTACCAAAAATACAACATGTTTTAATACTTCTCTGCTTACAAGATAATGTTCTATCATTTTTCCCCATTTTTGCTTTAACTCTTGTGAGACTGCCGCATATCCATATCCTGGCAAGTCCACTAGTACTACATCATTATTCACAAGAAAAAAGTTTATAAGTCTTGTTTTGCCTGGCTTTGAGCTGACTTTTACAAGGTTTCTTCTATTCATCAAAGAATTCATAATAGAAGACTTGCCCACATTAGATCTACCTGAAAAAGCTATTTCAGGCAAATCTAAATCAGGATATTGATCTTGTATTACTGCACTTGTTATAAATTCGCTTTTATTTGGTATCATTTTTTTCACCTCTAACCAGCGCATGGTCAAGGACATCATCCATATTGTTTGCTAGTATGAACTGAAGTTCTTCTCTTATGTTATCTGGGATTTCTTCTAAATCTTTTTCGTTCTCAGCTGGAATGATTATTTTCTTTATTCCTGCTCTTCTAGCTGCCAAAGTTTTTTCTTTTAACCCTCCAATAGGTAGCACTCTTCCTCTTAAAGTTATTTCTCCTGTCATAGCTAAATCCTTGTAAACTGGTGTATTTGTCAATGAAGAAATAAGTGCTGTAGCCATTGTTATTCCAGCAGAAGGTCCATCCTTTGGTGTTGCTCCTTCAGGCACATGTATGTGTATATCTAAGTTTTTTATAAAATCTTTGTCTATGTTTAATTCTTCTGATCTTGATCGTATATAGCTTAGGCCTGCCCTAGCCGATTCTTTCATAACATCCCCAAGCTGACCTGTCAGTTCTAACTTCCCTGAGCCTGGCATTGTTGTAACTTCTATAAATAAGGTATCTCCTCCAACAGAAGTCCATGCAAGTCCAGTAACAACTCCCACTTCATTTCTCAAATTTACCATATCATATTTATATCTTGGAATTCCCAAATAATTTTTTAAATTCTTATCTGTAACGGATACCCTCTTCTTTTCTAGTTCCACGATCTCTGTTGCAACTTTTCTTATTACATGCGCTATTTCTCTTTCTAAACTTCTTACTCCTGATTCTCTAGTATAATTGTTTACGATGATTCTCACAGCAGGTTCACTTATTGAGATATTTGATTTTTTAAGTGAGTGTTCTTTTATCTGCTTTGGAACCAAATACTTAACTGCAATACTAACTTTCTCTTCTTCTGTATAGCCAGATATCCTTATTATCTCCATTCTATCAAGAAGTGGCCCTGGTATTGAATCAATAGAGTTTGCAGTTGTAACAAACATGACTTTAGATAAATCAAAAGGCAACTCAAGGTAATGATCTCTAAAATCCTTGTTTTGTTCTGCATCTAAGACTTCAAGCATTGCCGAAGCCGGATCTCCTCTAAAATCATTGCTCATTTTATCTATTTCATCCAAAAGGAAAAGTGGATTTTTTGTACCTGCCTGCTTCATATAGTATACAATTCTTCCAGGTATAGCACCTATGTAAGTTCTTCTATGGCCTCTTATCTCTGCCTCGTCACGAACTCCGCCCAAGGACATACGTACAAATTTTCTTCCCATAGCTCTAGCTATTGACTTTGCTATAGAAGTTTTTCCTACTCCTGGAGGCCCAACCAAGCAAAGTATAGGGCCTTTCATATTTTTTGCAAGATGCCTTATTGCAAGGTATTCTAATACTCTGTCCTTAACTTTTTTTAAGCCATAATGATCTTCATCCAATACCTTTCTCGCATTTTTTATATTCAAATTGTCCATTGTCTCTTTATTCCAAGGCAAATCAAGAATCCAATCTAAATATGTCCTTATTATTCCTATCTCAGGTGATCCTGAGCTAAGCTTAGACAGCCTATCAAGTTCCTTTTCGATCTTTTCTTCAACTTCTTTTGGGAGATCAAATTCCCTCATTTTTTCTCTATATTGATCTATTTCTTCTGCTTGTCCTTCTTTCTCTCCCAATTCCTTTTGAATAGCTCTCATTTGTTCTCTCAAATAATATTCTTTTTGGGTTTTATCTATTTGCTTTTTAACTCTAGTGCCAATCTTTCTTTCTATTTCAAGAATTTCAAGCTCTTTTGATATGATATTATATATCTTTTCAAGTCTTCCTGCTACATCAAACTCTGCCAAAAGTTCTTGCTTTTGTTCCATTTTAATTGTAAGGTTTGACGCAATAACATCTGCTAATCTTGATGTATTTTCTACTTCTGAAATAGTTACTATTGTTTCTGGCGAAATCTTTGCATTCAGTTTTACATAGTCATCAAACACACCCATGACCGATCTTTTAAGCGCTTCAAGTTCAATATTTGTTTCATCGTATTCATCGCTGTATTCAACAACATCAACAGAAAAAAAGTCTTCATCTGAAATGATATTTTCTATTTTAGCTCTGGATATACCTTCAACTAGTACTCTTATAGTGTCTCCCGGTAACTTTAAAAGCTGTTTTACTTTTGATATTGTTCCTACACTGTATATATCGTCTGATGTGGGAAAATCAACATGCGCTTCCTTTTGTGTTACAAGCACAATAAGCTGATCACTTATCATCGCTTGTTCTAATGCCTTTACCGACTTTTCTCTTCCTACATCAAAGTGAAGCACCATATGTGGAAATATGGTCAGCCCCCTAAGTGGCAAAAGTGGAAGTGTCTTTTTGTCTATAGCCATTTTACTCAACTCCTGTATTAACTTAAACTTTCGTTATATTCTTAGAAATTATAATTCACTTATAATCTTTCAATCTAGTATATCATATCTTTATGGATAATTTTTATCAATATGTTTTCAACTTCAAAAAACTATTTGTAACAAATAACTGAGAAATATTCCCCCAGAAATATCTGAAGGATATTTCCAAGAGATGTATCCGAAGGATATTTCTCAGCTATCTGTTACTTATATGAAAAAGACCTGTGCTTTTTCCAGTATACTGAAAAAAGTAAGGGCCTTTGTATTAATTGCTAAGTGCTTATAGTTGTACCTTTCTGAACACTTCCTATAGGTTCAGCTACCAAAATCCCTATATCTATAGGCGGTGTTTGCTCAGAAATATCTGTTTCGTCTTTTTCAAGCATTGAATTTTCAATAACCTGTTGAATCGAATGTACTGGAATGATCTCTATTGGGAATTCTTTGAACATCTCCTGCCAATTGTCTATTGGAATGATCACTTTCTTCGCTCCAGCTTGTATGGCCGCTTCTATTTTAGCGACTACTCCCCCAATAGGCATAACTTTTCCTCTAATAGATATTTCACCTGTCATAGCCACTGTATTATCTATTCTTGTATTAGTTATAGCTGAATATATAGCAGCTGCAATGCTTATACCCGCTGAAGGTCCATCTACTGGAGTTCCTCCAGGAAAATTAAGGTGAATATCATAGTCAGTTGGTTCAACACTTAGATATTTTTTTAGCACAGTAAAAACATTATCTACAGAGCCTTTTGCCATACTTTTTCGCTTTATTGTTCTTCCTTCTCTTGAACTTAATTCTTCTTCCTCCACAATTCCAGTAACCATAATTTTGCCTCTACCTTTTCCTACCCAGTATGCAGAAGCCTCTATCTCCAAGACAGTGCCAAGATTAGGGCCAAAAACTGCAAGGCCGTTAACATATCCAACCTGAGCCTCTTCTTTTATCTTTTTATCTGGTCGAGGACTATACTGTCCGCTGTTTAATACCCATTCTATGTCCCTGATGGTAATTTTGTTCCTGTTTTCATTAATATTTATTCCAACAGCTGTCTGAATGATATTTACTGTCTCTCTTCCGTTGGTAGCATATCTTGCTATCAAATCAGTTACATTGTCTTCTGCTTCAAAATTCACCTTATTAATTGTATTTTCTGCTATTGTCTTTATCTCACTTGGGGATAACTGTCTAAAATATATCTCCAAGCATCTAGAGCGAAGAGCAGGGGAAATACTTTCAGGTCCTCTTGTTGTGGCTCCAATAAGCCTAAAATCAGCAGGAAGTCCATTTTGGAAAATATCATGTATATGTGTAGGGATATTTGTATCCTCTGAATTATAATATGAGCTTTCTAAAAATACTTTTCTATCTTCAAGTACTTTCAAAAGTTTATTCATCTGTATAGGCTGTAATTCTCCTATTTCATCAATAAATAGTATGCCTCCGTGTGCCTTAGTAACCGCACCAGGCTTAGGTTGAGGTATCCCAGCTACGCCCATAGCTCCTGCGCCTTGATATATTGGATCATGAACAGATCCAATAAGTGGATCTGCTATTCCTCTTTCATCAAACCTCACAGTGGTAGCATCTATCTCAGTAAACTTAGCTTCCTGCCTAAATGGGCATGTAGGAATTTTTTTTGCTTCTTCTAGAACTAATCTGGCCGCAGCAGTCTTACCCACTCCTGGAGGTCCATATATTATTAAATGTTGAGGATTTGGGCTACATATGGCTGCCTTCAATGACTTAATTCCATCGTCTTGCCCTATTATTTCCTCAAACTTTGATGGTCTTGTCAATTCTGATAAAGGCTTTGTAAGTTTTATATCACGAAGCTTTTGTAGCTTTTCCATCTCTTTCCTTGATTCCTTTTCTATAACTACTTTGCTGTTTTGCTGACCCTTTAACATATTTAGGAAATATAGGCCAATTACAATAGCGAAAAAGAATTGGACAATAAAAAATATTTGTGTCACAATTTCGCCTCCTTTTATAGTCTTTTATTTCTTCTTTTTATAGTATTTGCTTACAGGTTATTTTTATCCAGTGCAAAAGTATGTTATTAAATGTTTAAAAAAAATAAAATTAGTATCATATTTAACTATTGTTGCATTGAACAGTCAAATATTATACTAATTTTATTTTTTTGAATTGAATTAACATGTTTCTATGAATTGGTCTAGTGGTTGATTTGCAGGAACCATGGGAAGTACCAAATCATCAGAGTGTATTATGCAGTCAATAACTACTGGCTTATTCATTTCAAGAGCCTTCTTCAGCACAGGCTCTACATCTTCATTGGTGTGCATTCTCATTCCTTTTATATTAAATGCTTCTGCAATTTTAACAAAGTCAAGCCCTGAATCTATGGTTGTATGAGAATACCTTTGATTACAAAATATCTTCTGCCATTGTCTGACCATTCCTAATGTACCATTATTCATAACAAGCTGTATGATTGGAAGATTGTATCTTGCTACAGTGTCAAGCTCATTAAGATTCATTTTAAAGCTTCCATCCCCAGCAATGTTGATGATCTTTTTATCAGGCCTCCCAAAAGCAGAGCCGATGGCTGCACCCAGTCCGAAACCCATAGTTCCCAATCCTCCAGAGGATATGAAAGTCTTTGGATCATTGAATGGATAATACTGAGCAGTCCACATCTGATTTTGGCCTACCTCCGTAGTTATTATGCTGTTACCTTGGGTAAGCTCATGAAGTTTGGTAAGAAGATATTGAGGATTCAAACTGCCTTTACTTTTATAAGTATCTACATATTGTTTCTTCCATTTATGAATTTGCTTTATCCATGGTCCAGGTTGTCGCTCTTCCACTTTTTCGCAAATATTATTCAATATCTTACTGACATCTCCACAAAGTGATAGTTTAGTGGCCACATTTTTGCCTAGCTCGTTGGGGTCAATATCTATATGAATGATGTTTGCATATGGAGCAAACTCATCAGTCTTGCACGTGGCTCTATCACTAAATCTAACACCAAGAGCAATAATCAAATCACAGCTAGATACTGCAAGATTCGCACATCTTGTGCCGTGCATGCCCAACATTCCCATATGATTTGGATGAGTACCCGGATATACACCGATTCCCATAAATGAGCACGCAACAGGAGCTTGTATCTTATGAACAAATTCAAATAGTTCTTTATAGGCATTAGATATTTTCACGCCTCCGCCCACATATATTACAGGTCTTTTGCTGTTATTTATTTCCTCAACAGCTCTCTCAATATTTCTTTCTAAAATTTCAAAACTAGTTTTATCACAGAATATAGGATTATTTATTTCAATGTTCACACCTACTTTTAAATCCTCATATTCCATTTCTATTTGCTGAATATCTTTAGGTATATCAACAAGTACTGGCCCTGGCCTTCCTGATTGGGCAATCCTAAAAGCTTCCCTTAGTATATCAGCCAATTCCTCTGGCTTGTCAACCCTGAAGTTCTTTTTTGTTATAGACTTAGTGATTGTGGTTATATCTAGCTCCTGAAATGAGTCTTTTCCGATAAATGGTCTTGCAACTTGACCACATATTATTACCATAGGAACTGAATCTTTCTGTGCCGTTGCAATACCAGTTACAGTATTGGCGGCCCCAGGTCCTGATGTTACAAGCAGCACACCTACTTTCCCAGTTGCTCTCGCATAACCATCAGCGGCATGAGTAGCACCCTGCTCATGCGCTGTAAGTATATGCCTTATATCTTCAGTATTATAAAGCACATCGTAAATATTTATTACAGTTCCTCCAGGATACCCAAATATGGTATCAACTTTTTGCTCTCTCAAACATTGAACTACTACCTGCGCACCAGTCAGCTTCACATTATCACCTCCTATATTAAACCTGCTATAAGGCTTCCCATTTCTTCTGTACCTATTCTTTTCATTCCTTGCTGCATAATATCTGCCGTTCTATAACCTTGGTCAAGCACTGATGAAACTGCCTTCTCCACAGCCTCTGCTTCTTTTTCCAACTTGAAGCTATATCTTAGCATCATGGCTGTACTCATAACAGCAGCAATAGGATTTGCTATATCTTTCCCTGCAATATCAGGCGCTGAGCCATGTATTGGTTCATATAATCCTAATTCACTGAGCCCAAGGCTTGCTGAGGGAAGCATTCCCAGTGACCCTGTAAGCATCGATGCTTCATCGCTTAGAATATCTCCAAATAAATTTTCTGTAAGTATAACATCAAATTGTCTTGGATTTCTTATCAGCTGCATTGCAGCATTATCCACATACATATAAGAAAGCTCCACATCAGGATATTGACTGCTTATTCTTGTAACTTCCTCTCTCCAAAGCCTTGAGCTTTCAAGAACATTTGCCTTGTCTACAAGCATAAGTTTCTTGCCTCTTCCCCTTGCAATGGAGAAGGCTTTATGGGTAACTCTTTCTATTTCGTATGTAGTGTACCCCATAGTATCCCAAGCCTTCACGCCGTTCTCCGTCTTCATGCGTTTTTTCTCACCAAAATATGCTCCACCTGTAAGCTCTCTTACGACCATTATATTAAGTCCGTCTCCTAGTACCTCTTCCTTTAATGGAGAGGCTGATTTAAGCTGAGGAAACAATATCGCAGGCCTTAGGTTTGCAAACACATCAAGGGCTTTTCTAAGTCCTAGGAGTCCAGCTTCAGGTCTTAGATGTCCAGGAAGTGTATCCCACTTTTCTCCTCCTACAGCTCCAAGAAGTATTGCATCGGAGCTCTTACATATCAGTACCGTTTTCTCAGGCAGAGGCACACCAATATGATCAATGGCTATTCCTCCCATCATAACTTCTATATATTCAAGAGGGTGGTTATACTTCTTTCCAATTGTACTTAGTACCTTTACTGCCTGTTTAGTAACCTCAGGCCCTATTCCGTCACCGGGGATCAGTGCTATCCTCATTTTTAAGTCCTCCCTTTATATAGTTAACTAGACCGTCAGCCTTCATGATCCCTTGCATGAACTCTGGAAATGGAACAGCTTGATATGTCTTGCCACTGGTTTTATTGGTAATGCTTCCACTAATAAGATCAATTAAAACTTCATCCTCATCTTTTATCTCCTGTGCTGCTTCCTTGCATTCTAGAATAGGAAGCCCTATATTGATAGCATTCCTATAAAAAATTCTTGCAAAGGTTTCTGCTATTATACAGCTTACTCCTGAGATCTTTAATACAACAGGTGCATGCTCTCTTGATGAACCACATCCAAAATTCCTGCCTGCTACCATTATATTTCTATTCTTTACCTTAGTTAAAAAGTCCTTGTCTATATCTTCCATGCAATGCTCTGACAGCTCTTTGAAATCAGCTATATTCAAATACCTTGCAGGTATTATTACATCCGTATCAACATTATCTCCGTACTTAATCACTTTACCGTCTATCATTTTACTACCTCCTCAGGAGAAGAAATTTTCCCAGTGATTGCTGAAGCTGCAGCTACTGCTGGGCTCGCTAGGTATACTTCACTTTCAGGATGTCCCATTCGTCCCACAAAATTTCTATTAGTGGTAGCAACTGCTCTTTCCCCCTTTGCAAGTATGCCCATATGCCCCCCAAGACAGGGTCCACAGGTTGGCGTACTGACTGCTGCTCCAGCCTCAATGAATATTTCCAGCAGTCCTTCCCTCATAGCCTGAAGATAAATCTTCTGAGTAGCCGGGAATATTATAGTCCTTACCTTTGGGTTAACCTTTCTGCCTTTAAGTACCTCTGCAGCACTTCTTAAATCCGACATACGTCCGTTGGTACAAGAGCCTATTATTACCTGATCTATATACACTTCACCAACCTCATCTATAGTAAATGTATTTTCCGGCAAATGGGGGAATGCTATAGTTGGTCGAAGCTTTGACATATCGATCTCTATAACCCTGTCATATTTGGCATCGTCATCTGCCTTAAATACCTTGTATTCTTTTTCAGAATGTTCTCTTACATATTCTAATGTTTTTTCATCCACTTCAAATATTCCATTTTTCGCACCTGCTTCTATTGCCATATTTGCAATGGTAAATCTATCATCCATAGATAGATATTCTAATCCATTTCCACTGTACTCCATTGATTGATATAGCGCACCGTCTACCCCAATCATGCCTATGATATGCAGTATTACATCCTTACCGCTTACCCATTTGCCTAGCTTATTCTTTAGGATAATCTTAATGGCTTCAGGAACCTTAAACCAAGCCTCTCCAGTGGCCATACCTACTGCCATATCTGTGCTACCTATACCCGTTGAAAAAGCACCCAGCGCACCGTATGTACATGTATGAGAGTCAGCTCCAATGACCACATCTCCAGGTACTACAAGACCCTTCTCCGGTATTAGCGCATGCTCAATACCCATTTGCCCAATTTCAAAGTAATTTTCTATCTCAAGCTTATGTGCAAAATCCCTCATGCACTTGCATTGTTCAGCAGATTTTATATCCTTATTTGGGGTAAAGTGGTCAGGTACTAGTGCAACCTTCTTTTTATCAAATACATCTTTAATGCCTATCTTTTCAAACTCCTTTATTGCCCCAGGAGCTGTAACGTCATTACCCAGTACCAGATCTAGCTTCGCCTTAATGAGCTGTCCTGCCTTCACTTCACTTAAACCTGCATGTTTAGCAAGAATTTTTTGAGTCATTGTCATTCCCATTTAAAAAACCCCCTCTATCAATCTTTCTTTCTCCAGCTCACCAGCTACTTGAATTTCATTATTCTTTTCGCAACTCATTATAAAATATTCTATAGAGTCAATGAGTGCCGTGAAGCTAGCTTCTATTATATTTGTTGATACTCCTACAGTCCCCCAGATTTTTTGTCCGTCTGTTGATTCAATATGAACTCTTACTTTCGCTGCTGTAGCTTGTTCTGTGTCTAGAACTCTAACCTTATAGTCATTCAATCTCATTCTGCGAAGTTCAGGATAAAAAATCTCCAATGCCTTTCTGAGTGCGCAGTCAAGAGCATTGACCGGACCATCACCCTCTGACGCTGTTATTTCCTCTCTACCATTTACTTCTACCTTAATAACTGCTGTTGCACTAAGATCAGAACGATCCTGATTTTGGGACAATATATAAAAATCCATCACACTAAAAAATTTTTTATGTTTACCCATGGCCTTTCTTACAATAAGCTCAAAGGAGCTTTCAGCACCTTCAAATTGATAGCCTGAATGTTCAAGTCTTTTAAGAAGGTCAATTATCTCCTGTATCTTCTCTGAATCCTTAGTAAGTGTTGGCTCTATAGCTTGAATCTTTTTTAGTATTGTACTTCTACCAGATACCTCCGACATCAGTATCCTTCTTTTATTTCCAACTGCTTCTGGTGAAATGTGTTCAAAAGAAAAAGGATCCTTGATTACAGCATCTATATGCATCCCTCCTTTGTGAGCAAAAGCATTGTTTCCCACATAAGGCTCATTTTCATTATGCGACATATTTGCAACTTCACTTATATAACGCGATAATGATGTTAATTGAGAAAGCTGATGTTTTGGGATAGTTCTGAAATCTTTTTTTAACTGTAGATTAGGAATTACTGTGCATAAGTTTGCATTGCCACACCTTTCCCCATATCCATTTATAGTTCCCTGTATTTGTACTGCTCCATTTAAAACTGCAGTGATGCTGTTTCCAACTGCCATGCCGCAATCATTGTGACAATGTATTCCAATGGGCTTATCAAATTGCTTGCTTACTATTTTTACTATATTCCCTATTTCTTCAGGGAAGCTGCCTCCATTTGTATCACATAATACAAGGCAATCAGCGCCTCCTTCAATAGCTGCCTGTAAAGATGACATTGCATACATACTGTTTGCTTTATATCCGTCAAAGAAATGTTCTGCATCGAATATCACTTCTTTTCCCCTACCTTTAAAGAAGGCTATAGTGTCTTTAATCATAAAAAGGTTTTCTTCCATTGTGGTCTTGATTATTTTTGTAACATGCATATCCCAGGTCTTCCCAAAGATTGTTATTACCTCTGATCCCGCGTCCAAGAGAGCAATTACGTTTTTGTCTTCTTCTGTTTTCATTCCAGCTCTTCGCGTGCTTCCAAAGGCCGCTAGTCGAGAATTTTTTAGCTTAAGCTTCTTTATTTCGTTGAAAAACTCTATATCCTTAGGATTAGAACCCGGATTGCCTGCTTCTATATAATCTATACCAAACTCATCTAGCTTCTTTACTATTTTCAGTTTGTCAGCTACGGTAAAGGTTATCCCTTCCATCTGTGCTCCATCTCTCAGTGTAGTGTCGTATATGAAAAGCTTTAATAAATTCTTATAATCCCCAATCAAGCTCAGCTCCCTCTCCAAAGAAGTTGTAGCTAAATGTTTCTTGGTTAGGTTCCTGATGTTCCTCATTTGTACTATCCATACTGAACAGATTATTTAATTCTCTCTTCAAGTCATAACTTTCTCCAAAGAAATTGCAATCATTTTGGTTATCATACATTTTATTTTCCTCCTTATTTGTATTAAATCTATTAACCACATTGTTTATTGCATTCATATAAGCTCTTCCACTTGCTTCTATTACATCAGTGCTTGCCCCACGGCCTGTAACTACATTTTGCCCCGCTTCTACCTTAACTGTTACCTCACCTAATGCATCCTTACCTCCTGTAGCTGCCTTTATAAAATAGTCCTTAAGCTTAAATTTCATATTTACAGCTCCATCAATGGCCTTAAATATTGCATCAACCGGACCGTCACCACATGCAGCTTGTTCAAAAACCTGATCCTTGAATCTTACTTTCACAGTAGCAGTTGATACCATATTGCTGCCGCTTGATATCTGAAAATGTTCCAATACATATAACTCTGATACCTGTGCTGTTTCGTGTCTTAGTAAAGCTTCAATATCTTCATTTACTACGAATTTCTTTTTATCCACCAAATCTTTAACTTTCTCAAAGGTTTTATTGATTTCTTCTACTGTTAAATTGTTATATCCTAACTCTTTTACTCTTTCTTCGAAAGCATGTCTCCCTGAATGTTTTCCAAATACTATTTTATTTTTTCTTATTCCCACTGATTCAGGCGTCATAATTTCATAGGTCTCCCTGTTTGCCAGTACGCCATGCTGATGTATACCTGATTCATGAGCAAAGGCATTATCACCTACTATTGCTTTATTAGGCTGGACATAGATTCCTGTCATATAACCTACCATTTTACTTGCTCTATAAATCTGTTCTGTTGTTATTTGATTGTTTATCTTAAAATAATCATTTCTGGTCTTAAGTGCCATGACGACTTCTTCTAATGCAGCATTCCCTGCCCGCTCACCTAGACCATTTATGGTGCATTCAACCTGCTGGACTCCTGCTTCTATCGCTGCCAAAGAATTTGCTACTGCCATTCCAAGGTCATCATGGCAATGAATGCTTAATACAGCCTCACTTATATTTGGTACCTTGGACCTTATTTCTTTGATTAGTTCAGAAACTTCATTAGGTATCATATAGCCTACTGTATCTGGGATGTTTATGATATTTGCTCCTGATTTTATAGCTACTTCAATTATTTTAAAAAGAAATTCCCTGTTTGTTCTGCTGGCATCCTCCGGTGAAAACTCAACATCTCTGCATAAGGATTTTGCATATGATACCATCTCACATACCTTATCATGCACCTCAATAGGCTTCATCTTAAGCTTATATTCCATGTGCAGATCTGATGTAGCTAAAAAAGTGTGTATTCTCGGCCTATTTGCATTTCTTAATGCCTCCCAGGCTCTATCTATATCACTTTTGAGTGCTCTTGCAAGAGCAGCTACAGAAGCATTTTTAACTGTGTTTGCCACCTCTCTTACAGCCTCAAAATCTCCTCTTGAAGCTGTGGGGAAACCTGCTTCAATAACATCAACGCCCATAGCTTCAAGCTGTTTTGCTATTTGCAGCTTTTCCTTGACATTCAGGTTCACTCCTGGTGTCTGCTCGCCATCCCTTAATGTAGTATCAAATATATAAATCCGATTGGACATATGGTTTCCCCCTCAACAATTATTTTTTATCTATCCAAGGCATCATAGCTCTCAGTTCTTTCCCTACCTTCTCAATTTCATGCTCCTGCCCACTTTTTCTCATTGCATTAAAATAAGGTCTATTTGCCTGATTCTCCAAGATCCAATTTCTTGCAAAGCTTCCATTTTGAACTTCTTTAAGAACTTTTTTCATTTCCTTCTTTGTTTCATCATTTACGATCCTGTCACCAATACAGTAATCACCGTATTCTGCGGTATCGCTTATGGAGTATCTCATATAGCTTAGCCCACCTTGATTGATTAGGTCCACTATTAGCTTCATCTCATGAAGACATTCAAAATATGCACTTTCAGGTTGATATCCTGCTTCTACCAATGTTTCAAAACCCGCTTTCATAAGGGCTGTTACGCCTCCACAAAGTACTGCTTGCTCCCCGAAAAGATCTGTCTCTGTCTCTTCCTTGAAGGTGGTCTCTAGTACACCTGCTCTTGTACCTCCGATGCCTTTCGCATAAGCTAGTGCACAATCTTTGGCTTTGCCTGTATAATCCTGATGAACTGCTACTAGACAAGGAACTCCTTTGCCTTCAGCGAATTGACTTCTTACTGTATGCCCTGGCCCCTTTGGCGCTACCATAAAAACATCTACGTTTTCTGGTGGAACTATTTGTCCATAATGAATATTGAAACCGTGAGCGAAAACCAATGCTTTGCCTTCAGTAAGGTTTGGAAACACTGCTTCTTTATAAATTTTAGCTTGCTTTTCATCTGGAACCAGCATCATTATCAGGTCCGCCTTTTGAGCTGCTTCCGCTGCCTCATATACTGTAAGTCCCTCCTTCTCAGCTGCTGCCCATGACTTACTTCCCTTATAAAGTCCAACACATACATCAACACCGCTTTCTCGAAGATTGAGTGCATGTGCATGACCTTGACTTCCATAACCTACTATAGCTACCTTTCTACCTTTCATCAGTTCAAAATTAGCATCCTTGTCATAATAAAGTTTTGCATTTCCCATTTTTACATTCCTCCAAATTAATTTTTTTGATTTTTTATATAAAAAAAAGACCTGTCGTCATTGGGACGAAAGATCTTCGTGGTACCACCCATATTTTTTTCTCATTTTCATTAACGGCTATGCCGGCTCAGCTTACTAATCATTTCAGCCTGCGACTCGCGGTTGATTTTCAACAAAGGCACTTTGTGGATTCCCACCAACCTCCACTCTCTGAAAAAGCTGCTCTAAGTATACTTATACCGGTCATCATCTTTATCTTTATTAAGTTTTTAATAATGAGACTAATCAGAATAACGCTGACTAGAATCATGCTAATAATGCTGACTATAATTATGACAAGCACCAATAAGCCTTGAATTAGACCTAGGAGTAGCTCACCATTGTTCATAATGAGGCCTAGGAGTAAAGCCAAAGCTGTGCTAAGAATTATGCTGTTGTTGGTTGCTGACTTATTCATAAACTTTTTGCTCATAATTATAACTCACATTCCTTTCTAAAGATTAAAGTCTGTATCAAAGGTATATTGTATACAGTATTATGTATCTGCTTTTGTATATAATCTATAATTTACCACCAATCAATGCTGATGTCAATAGTATTTCGTAAAATATTTAAAACATTTTTATAATTCTGATTATTGACTATCATAATCAGAATTATAAAAAGAGGATTGACCAAACTCATAACTATTATGAGCTTGAAAAATCCTCTTGATTGATCTTTATTTACGAAGCAGTTCCTCTTTTAGGTTTTTGTGATTTTTTTGGGTGCTTTTTTGGAGTCTTCTTTGTGCCTGGCTCTAAAAGTATTAATTCTGGTTCTTTCTTATCTAATACTGTTTCTTTCTTTACTATGCACTTATCTACATCTTCTCTCGAAGGAATATCATACATTACATGAAGCATTATTTCTTCTACTATTGCACGAAGTCCTCTTGCACCAGTTTTTCTGTCTAATGCCTTTTGTGCAATCTCTTCTAATGCTTCTTTTTCAAACTCCAAATCCACATTGTCAAGTTCAAGGAGCTTTTGATACTGTTTGACTAAAGCATTTTTAGGCTCTGAAAGTATTTGCATTAAAGCTTCCTTGTCTAGTGGATTTAGTGTAACCACGATAGGAAGTCTTCCTACAAATTCTGGGATTAATCCGAATTTCAAAAGGTCTTCTGGCATATTCTGCGCTAAAACTTTTCCTATATCCTTTTGCTCTCTGGATCTAACATCTGCATTAAATCCCATAGATTTTTGACCTGTTCTATTGAGTATTATTTTCTCTAGACCATCAAAAGCACCGCCACATATGAATAATATGTTGGTTGTATCAATTTGTATAAATTCTTGATGCGGATGCTTTCTTCCGCCCTGAGGGGGAACACTTGCAATTGTACCTTCAAGAATCTTAAGAAGTGCCTGTTGAACTCCTTCACCAGAAACATCTCTAGTGATTGAAGGGTTCTCAGATTTTCTTGCTATTTTATCTATTTCATCTATATATACAATACCTTTTTCGGCTCTTTCAACATCATAATCTGCACTCTGAATTAACTTCAAAAGGATGTTTTCTACATCTTCACCAACATACCCTGCTTCAGTCAAAGATGTAGCATCTGCAATTGCGAATGGTACATTTAACATCTTTGCAAGTGTCTGAGCTAGAAGTGTCTTTCCAGAACCTGTGGGTCCAATTAATACAATGTTGCTTTTTTGAAGTTCAACATCATCAATCTTATAATCTGAGTTTATTCTTTTATAATGGTTGTATACTGCCACTGCCATAGATTTTTTTGCTTCATCTTGACCTATTACATACTGATCAAGGTATTCTTTAATCTGAAGAGGCTTTGGTACATCTTTTAACTCTACATTTACATCCTCGTCAAATTCTTCTTCGATTATTTCCTGACACAACTCAATACACTCATCACAAATATAGACTCCTGGTCCTGCTATAAGCCTTCTAACTTGATCTTGGTTTTTTCCGCAGAAGGAACATTTTAGCTGCTTCTTGTCTTCAAATTTCGCCATTTAAACACCTCTCTTACTTCCTCTTTTCTAATATCTCGTCAATGACTCCATATGCCTTTGCTTCTTCTGCAGACATAAAGTAGTCTCTTTCTACATCTTTTTCTAATTTTTCTAAAGGCTGACCTGTTCTTTCACTTAAAATTTTATTTAAGATCTTCTTTGTTTTGATAAGTCTTTCTGCATGTATCATCACATCTGTACTTTGGCCTCTGGCGCCTCCTGAAGGCTGATGAATCATGATTTCACTGTTAGGCAAAGAAAATCTTTTTCCTTTAGCTCCTGCAGCTAATAAAAATGCACCCATGCTGGCAGCCATGCCTATGCACATTGTGGAAACATCAGGTTTAATAAATTGCATGGTGTCATAAATAGCCATACCTGCAGTTATGGAGCCTCCTGGGCTGTTTATATAGAGATGTATATCTTTGTCTGTATCCTCAGCTTCCAAAAATATAAGCTGTGCAACAACTAAACTAGCTGTAACATCATTTACCTCATCACCTAAAATTATGATACGATCCTTTAAAAGTCTTGAGAATATATCGTAAGACCGCTCTCCTCTATTGGTTTGTTCTACAACTATAGGAACTAAACTCATTTTCAATCCTCCTCATCAAGATAGGTTTTTGTCTGTTTATCCTATCTTTCTAAATTAATATTTTAATCCGTTTATTGTTTTGCCTTTGCATTCTCTATTAAGAAGTCTATTGTCTTTTGCACAATAATCCCATCTTTTAAATAGGATAATTGTTCATCTTTTAATGTAGATTTTAGTTCTTCTATCTGTTGATCATATTGTTTAGCAGTCTTTTCAAGTTCATTCTCTAAGTCTTCTTGATTTGCTTCAATCTTTTCTTGTTCTGCTACTTTCTCTAATACTAGCTGCGTTTTTACACGGTTTTTGGCAGCTGGTTTATATTGTTCTTTCAATCCTTCAGCATCCAAATTCATGTAATCCATATATGTCTTTAAATCCAAGCCTTGCTGTCTTAATTGATAGTCAAAGTCTCTTATCATAAGCTCCACCTGTGTATCAATCATTACATCAGGTATTTCAACTTTTGCATTGAAAACTACTTTTTCTATTGCATCATCTTCAAATTCTGTTTTCGAACGAGATTCTCCATCTTTTTGAAGTTTTGCGCTAATGTCTGTTTTAAGCTCATCTAATGTATCAAATTCACTTACATCTTTTGCAAATTCATCATCCAAATCAATAAGCTGTTTTTCTTTTATTTCTTTTATTGTAACCTTAAATAAAACTGGTTTGCCTGCTAAATCTTCATTGCCGTACTTTTCTGGAAAAGTAACATTCACATCTATTTCTTTGCCTAGCTCCGCGCCGATCAGTCCTTCTTCAAAACCAGGTATAAATTGACCTGAACCTATTTCTAGCTTATAATCCTTAGCTGTGCCTCCTTGGAATTCAACATCTCCCAAGAAGCCTACAAAGTCCATAGTGACTGTATCACCACTTTTTACTGCTCTATCTGCCACGTCTACTATTCTAGCATTTTTTTCTCTCATTTTTTCTAATTCTTTATTAACATCTTCATCTGTAACATTATACTCTTTTTTTTCTACTTCTATTCCCTTGTATTCGCCTAATTCTACTTCTGGCTTTAATGTAACAACTGCCTTAAATACCAAGCCTTTGCCTGCTTCTATGTCAACAATATCTATTTCTGGTCTATCAACTGTTTTTAACTCATGAATCTTAACTGCTTCATCATATGCATCTGGGCACACATAGTTTATTGCATCTTCAAAGAAAACTCCTTCGCCATAAAATTTTTCTATGATCTTTCTTGGAGCTTTTCCTTTTCTAAAACCTGGGATGTTGAATTTCTTTACATTTTTTATGTATGATTTCATCATACCTTCTTCTAATTTTTCTGGTGATAGGTTTATCTCCAGTGTAGCTACATTATTCTCAATTTTTTCTACCTTTGAGTTCATTTATATCCTCCTTAAAACTTAAGTAAATTTATATAAAATGGTGAAATTTGACCATGACATGGCAACACACATAATATATACCAATGAATAGTATACCATTTATGTGACAAATCCACTTCAACCATTTTAATTATATATCATATTTTCAACTATTATCAATAGTTTCAATAGAATAGATGAAAATTTTTCATTCTTTGTTCCTAAACCTTGAGCAAATAATAACACAACGAATTTTTAAGTGCAATATTGAAAATTTTCTTTCATATTTATTTTTTCTATCAATATAATATAGGAAGTGATATGAGAGGGGGTTGAATTCTTATGAACTATTCTAGAGCTTCCAATATTTTGGATAAAAAACGTATAGGTTATGGTGGAGAAAACCTTCAATCTTTCTTTGAGAGCTTATGTAGTCAAGATATAAAAATGGCTATTTCCCTATTAAATGACAATATACTTTCCTTCACTTCCCTTTTCATTCTTCAGAATAGTATAAAAAAATTCTCCTTAAACGCCATGTTAAATTTGCGCAACCAATTGGCATTGGAAGTCATATATGAAGTTCTTTCAGATGTAAAATCCCATGAAGATGAAAACTTGTTAAATATATATATTCAAAAAGTTAATTCTGTGTTGATATGGATATTAGATACAGGCTCATTGGATGATGGGCTCAGCAACGAGTTTGATCAAGTCTTGGATGTTTGTGCAATACTTCTGTTGAAAGTATACAAAGAAAAATCTAAACTCCCTCTTATTTCTGAATTGATTTTCGCTAGGCATAGAAAATTTCATTTTATACACGATCTTGTGTGGGCATTTCTTGAAGCTCGTGATCCTGGAAGTTTAATGCTAATCGCTAGTCGCTTAAGATCAATTCATGAAGCAGACATCTCTCTAGCACGCAAACTTTTGAGCTTTGTGCCAAACATCAACAAACAAAACGACGATACGGAAAAGCAATACATGACATTTTTAAAATGGCTAGAAGAAAATAATTTATTTTTACTTTATAAAGGCGAAAGCTTCCAACAAACAAATCGCCCTAAACCATACGAAATTGTTTATGAAGGCAAATATATATGCAAAAATGTTTCCATTGATTCAGGGGAGATCATTAGCGACTTGCTACAAGATGAATTATCTTTAATAAATGAATTTAAAGTACTTGATCTGAATACTAAAATCTTCCTTTCAAACTTCTCTTTTAATTTACACAGAAAAGATTTGGAAGCATGGAATCAGTGGCTACATTCTCCAATAGATGTTCAAATAAATATAAGTATTGCTGGAGGAATACAATGATAAAAATAAATGGAGCTCCATTCTCTTCAGACAACTTTTCAAATCAATATGCGGTTAATAGTATAGAAATGAAAATAGTGAATGGTTTATCATCTAGCAAACAGATATTTAATTATAATTCTCAAGATCAACTAAAATTTGAAATAGAGCTGCGAATGAGAATAATAGAAGCTTCTAGAGAGCTATATAAAAGTAAATTTGACTTTCGAGTCTTTAGAAAGTCCTTTTGCAATGAAGATTATTGGGAACGAACTGAAGAAGGAGGCTTTTTATTAAAGGAAGGTATAACCCCAATGGCAGCAATAAATGATATTTTTATAAACAGTCAAAACTACGGCAACGAATGTGCTACAGCCATGGTTATTGTATATTATAGGGCATTAGCAAATATTCTACCTGAGAAGCTTTTTAATGAATTGTATTCAAATATTCAGCTTATGAATTGGAATTATATAGATAAAGATCTTGGGATAAGAAATTTTGATAGTCAAGATGACAATTTGCCTGGCGACTGCAGATATTTCAAAAATCCTGATGTTGATCCATTAACTCCAGAATGGCAAGGGGAAAATGCAATAGATCTAGGGGATGGCACTTATTATGGACATGGAATAGGAATAAAAAGTAAGGAAGCTATGATAGAAGAATTAAATCAAAATAGAAAACCAGATAGCAATGAAAGCGCATATCTAATAAATACAGTTACACGCCTTAATTATAAATATATATACGAGCAATACAATAAAACCCTAGTTGTATAGAGTTTTAAGATATATAATTCTATTTTAAGAAGATACCCAATATTCCTCATTTGCAGTATGATATAAACTTAACATTAGATGCCATATGATCTTGACTAAAAATAAACGATATTAGTTGAAATCTACTTCATAGGGTCTCTTCTTTTCCTAATTCATAGATACATTCCTAGTCATCTGCCTCAAAACATTTTTGAAAATCTCCATATCTTCATCAGATACATTCATGCCACAAATCTCACTCATCTTTTGACCTTCAGGAAGAAGTCTTTCTCTATATTCTATTCCTCTCTCAGTCAATGAAATGTGCGATACCCGCCTATCTGACTCATCTCGATATCGAACAATATATCCATCTCTTTCCATTCGATTTACTAGCCTTGCAACAGTAGCTTCCTTAATATTCATTTTCTCTCCAAGTTCTCTTTGATTAATCCACTGGTCTTTCCCAAGAAAATATAAAGCAATCCATTGCACTCTCGTAACTCCAAGACACATCAGCCTTCTATTAAATGAATCTGCTATTATTTTAGCAGTCTTGCTTGTTGTAAACCCCACACAAGTATCTAGATCAAACATGTTTAGCACCCCTCTGCCTTTTTTGTTCAACTTCTATAGTTAAATTATAAACAATATGAGGGGAAATTGCCAGTCTTTAGTATACAAATTTGTTAAATATTTAAAAAAGAGAGAATATTTGAATATCCTCTCTTTAAAATTTATAATTTATATTCTATTTATAACAATGATTTTCCTATTTTTCTTCCATATTCACGACAGATATCTAAACCAGCTTCATCCGGCTCCCATAAAACCTTTATTCCTTCGTCTATAAGGTCAAAACCTGCTTTAGTAAGATCATCACTAATAATCTTAGTAGACTCACCACTCCAGCCATAACTTCCAAAAGCTCCACCCTTTTTATTTTTAAAGCCTAGTCCTTTTATTTGCTCTAAAAATCCTGCTGTAGAATAAAGAATCCCTTTATTGATAGTAGACGAGCCTACGATCACTGCCTTAGATTTAAATACCTCTGTTACAATGTCATTTTTATCCGAATGACTTGAATTAAATTGTTTTATAACGATACTTTTATTTTCAGTAATTATACCTTCACATATAGACTCAGCCATTTTTCTTGTGGCATCCCACATGGTATCATATACTATTGTCACTTGATTTTCCTGATAGTCTTTAGCCCATTCCATATACTTATTTACAATTTGAAGTGGATTGTCTCTCCAGATGATGCCATGGCTTGGGCATATCATATCTACTGGAAGATTGAAGCTTAAAACTTCATTTATCTTATTCTCAACAAGCTTACTAAATGGAGTTAAAATATTTGCATAATATTTAGTAGCTTCTTGATAAAGCTCTGCTTTATCTACTAAATCATTAAACATTAATTCCGAGGCATAATGCTGTCCAAAAGCATCGTTACTGAAAAGAATGTTATCTTCAGTTAAATAACTAAACATTGTATCTGGCCAATGAAGCATCTTTGCTTCTATAAATATCAGGTCTTTTTTACCTATGTTTAGTTTATCTCCGGTCTTTACCTCAACAAAGTTCCAATCCTGATGATAATGTCCCTTTATAGACTTTACAGCATTTTTCGTGCAATATATAGGTGTATTTGGTATTTCTCTCATCAATTCTGGCAATGCCCCACTGTGATCTGGCTCTGCATGGTTAACTATTATATAGTCAATCTTGTTCAAGTCCACTTCTTTTTTTAAGTTTTGAATAAATTCCTTAGAAAATGGTCTCCAAACGGTATCCATCAGCACTGTCTTTTCATCTCTAATAAGATATGAATTGTAGCTTGAACCTTTGTGTGTAGAATACTCATCTCCATGGAATTTCCTAAGAGCCCAGTCGATTTTTCCTACCCAGGTTACACTATCATTAATTTTAAAGCTCATTGCTTTTTCCTCCTATTAAGTTATCTTTAAATATGTGTTTAGTTTTTCTAAAACAATCAATTTCTACTCTTATTATATTATATAATACAATACAGGTAAAGTTTGAAAAAGGCTTTCGCCTTTATCAATTTGAATTTTGTGCAACATAGCTGCAGGAAAGGGAAAGATGTAACAATTGTTACTATTATTATTTTGCAAAAAAATCAGGCATACGATATACCTGATTTCATATGAGTATTCTATTCTAAATCATTTCTAACCAAGTCTTCATAGGTTTCTCTTTTTACAACAACTCTTGGCGTTCCTTCTTTTATCATCACCACTGCTGGTTTTCTAAGTCTATTATAATTGCTAGACATTGAATAGCTATAGGCTCCCGTGCTAAAAATTGATAGTATATCACCAGCCTGTACAGCTGGAATCTTTAGGTCTCGTATAAGCATATCTCCTGACTCACAACACCTGCCTGCTATGGTAACGACCTCCGTAAGCGCATTGTTTGCCTTATTTGCCACCGTTGCATCATACTCTGCTCCGTAAAGAGCAGGTCTTGGATTATCTGCCATACCACCGTCAACACTTACATATTTTCTGATACCTTTTATTTCTTTTATTGCACCAATGGTATATAAAGTGATTCCATTTTCTCCAACCATCCATCTTCCAGGCTCAATAATCACTTTAGGCATATTCAGGCTCAATTCAAGGCATCTCTCCTTCATCCTATTCATTATCACTTCTATAAATTCATATATTTCTAGAGGGCTATCTCCTTCGTTATAATATATTCCAAAGCCTCCACCCACATTTAGCTCTTCAACTTCCACCCTATGTGTCTTCCTGATTTGTGCAACAAGCGTGGTCATAACATCTACCGCTTCTCTATATGCATCCTTGTTGAACATTTGTGATCCTATGTGGCAGTGTATACCTTTGAAATCTAAATTAGGACATTTTGATACTTTTCCCACCGCTTCAAGTGCCACACCTTCATGTATTGGAAATCCAAATTTGGAATCAAGCTGTCCTGTTGAAATATACTCATGGGTATGACCTGATATTCCAGGAGAAATTCTAAGTAGCGCCTTAATCTTTCTGTTTCTCTTTTGAGCAATGTTTTGTAAAAGTTCCATCTCATGAAAACTATCTATTACAAAGCATCCAACATTATGATCTATGCCAAACTCAATCTCTTCTTCAGTTTTATTATTTCCATGAAAATATATCTTTTCCATAGGAAATCCCATCTTTACTGCTGTATAAAGCTCTCCACTTGAAACCACATCTATGCCAAGTCCTTCTTCTTTTATTATTTTATACATTGCAATACTTGAAAAAGCCTTACTGGCATACAATGCCAATGTATTTGGATACTTATTCAAAAAGTGTTCCTTTACTTGTCTACATTTATCTCTTATACCATCTTCACTGATAACATAAAGAGGCGTTCCAAACTCCTTTGCAAGTTCAACTGTATCACACCCGCCAAAAGTTAGATGGCCCTTTTGATTTATATCAACATATTTCCTTTTCATTACAAAATCCCCCTGTATTCGAGTTTTACTATATAAATATAGCAAATATCATGCCAAGTACAAGTGTAAGGTAAGGAAGATATCTTTCCGCATAAGCGGAGTAATGCAAAAACAAACAGTTCGATTCTGCGGAAGTATTCCGTTAAGTCGAACTGTTTAAATATATTAAGATGCTTAAATATCATATTTCTTCAATTTTTCATAAAAGCTAGTTTTCCCTATACCTAAAATCCTCATAGCTTCTGATTTGTTTCTGTTAGTCGCTTCCAATGCATTTTCGATTGCTATCTTTTCCGCATCTATTAATGCATCCTTTAGAGATTTAACATGGAAGTTATTGACTGAACTATCTATATCTACATTTAGATTTAAGTGTTCAGGAAAAATTGTATCTCCATCTGCTATATTTACTGCTCTTTCAAGAATATTTTCTAATTCTCTCACATTTCCTGGCCACTCATAATCAATCATAGTCTTTATGGCTTCTGCAGAAATAAATTTCTCAGAGACTTTAATTTTCTTGCAAATTTCAGGTAACAGATGATGTATCAATGGATAAATATCTTCGCGTCTCAGCCGAAGGGGTGGAATATATATAGGAAATATATTTATTCTATAGTATAAATCTTTTCTAAAACACCCTTCTCTAACTGCCTTATCAAGATCTTTATTGGTAGCTGTAATTATTTTCACATCTGCATATATTTCTTTTGTACTTCCAACTCGCATAAAACTTTTTGTTTGAAGCACATGCAAAAGCTTGACCTGAATGAATTGGGGAATCTCTCCTATCTCATCAAGAAAAATACTTCCTCCATCAGCCGCTTCAAAAAGTCCCTTTTTCCCTTCCTTGCGAGCTCCCGTGAAAGCTCCTCCTTCATATCCAAAAATTTCGCTTTCAAGTAGCTCATGGGGAATGGATGTGCAATTTACATATATAAAGGGTTTTGCCCTTCTCCTACTTTTCTTGTGAATACTTTCTGCTATCAGTCCTTTTCCTGTACCACTCTCGCCTAGTATTAGTATGGTTGAATCTGTGTCTGCGGCCTTTCTGCAAAGTTTCTTCACTGCTTTGATACTTTCGCTTTGACCTATTATTTTTTCAAAGCCTTCATCAATCTTAAAACGATTTTCAGCTTCGTTTAGTGAAGCTATTGCGCTATCTCTTTGTTTCATAACATTACTCAGTTCGGTAATATCCTCAACTTTTAAAAGAGCACCTTGTATCCGTTCACTACTTTTCAGCTGCATCAATGTGCATCTTGTGGGCCTTCCGTTTATCTCTCTTACTTCATTTATATAGGATATGTCCTTACCTCTTGCTGCTTCCAAAAATTCTATAATGTTTATGTTTGTCTCTTTTGGATGTACTTCAAAAATGTTTCTGCCTATGACTTCCATTGCTGTACTAGAATTGCCTTTGGCTTCAAAAACCTTACCCATCAGTATTTCCTTTAAGGCTTCCCGTCTTACAGTATATCCCTTTGCTTGGTAAAATTTAACCATTCCTGTTGTTCCGCCTAGTATAACCATATGTCCCAATGCTTTAATATATTTAAACGAAAAGCATTGATTGTCCACAGATAACTCTATGGTTTTATTAGCAAAGTCGATGTTTGATTTTATTTTATAATTCTTCATTTCTGTTTCTAGAAATAATTTGCCATAATGTTTTTTTGTTATCTCAATGACTGCACTTCCTATATGGCTTCCTACTATTCCAGTAGCCACAAAGGCATCTCCTTTTTTTAGTTCACTATCCCCTACACCAAATAATCTCAGATCTTCTATTTCCAATCCTCCATCGTCTTCACCAAAGCAATTATCACCTATAATTACTATATCTCCGTTTTCTATAACTCCCGAAGGATGACCTATTCCTTGATTGTATGTAAGGCCGAATATCTCTTTAGCTTCTTTATTATAGCTTTTTATTGTGCCATCACAGTCTATGGCGATTATGCCTTCATTCACCATGTCTATTATGTTTTCCAGCATATTTTTCAAACGATCACCATCCTGACAATATTTAATCAGATTTATTTAAACATAAAATAATTGTACCATTTATTCATGTTTCAATTGTATAAAAAAAGAAAAAAAGAAGTTAAATTAACTTCTTTTTTTCATATATAATGTGATTTCATCTCTATTATGAAAAAGCTGTTTTGCTCCCAGAATTTCAAACACTTCCCCATATTTCTTCATTACTTCTTTTAAAGACTTCCAAATCTTATCCGTGGCAAGCTTTACCGTTATCACTGCAATACCATCATTTTTCAAATACTTTGCAGATGAAATGATAATTCCTGCGGCTTTATAAGGATTCATGCTCATATCAAAAGTAATCATATCAAATAAAGTATCTGGTTCTAGCTCCAACGCTTCCAAATCCTTCTTTATATAAACAAAATTTGGGTTATCGGCAAGCCTTTTTTCCATTTCTCTTGTGTCTACGGCTGTAACTTTGATTCCGTGCTCTAAAAGTACAGAGGCCCATCCACCCGGAGCCGCTCCAAGGTCTAAATCGCTTCTGATTTCATCCAAGTTTATGCCAAAGACATACATCGCTTCCATTAGCTTATACCTTGAACGAGAAACATCGTTAAATTCTTTTTTATAGTGAATCATCCCACCAGACCAGCTAGAAATATTTTCAATAGCTTTACTTAACCCTATGTAGCAAATACTTTCTGCAAAAAGAATAGATATGACCTTATCTGGTTCCTTGGTCTGTGGAATAGCCTTCATTTCTTCAATCAAAACTTTGTCTACAGTTTCTTTAATCTCTGTAGAATTTAATTCATAATCACCTTTGGCTTTCCGAACTTGAACACCTACGCTTTCGCCCTCATTTATCTGATCTTCAAAGCTTCTGGTCACTTCAAGTATTGCCTCTATGTCAATACCTCCAGATACATCTATTGAGTAATCGATAGAATTGACATGTCTAATAAATACAGATTTCTTTTCTATCAAAGCATTGTTGAATTTTTTCTTTTCCATTGCAGGTCTAAAAACCATAATCCCAGTTTCATATTGTTTTACAAGCTTTAAGCCCTGGTCTAAATCCAGTAGCTCTTTAAAAGCTTGATCCATGTAGTTTTTTGATATTGTTGCCACAAATAAATTATCTTGCATAAAATTCTCCTTAATTTAAACTTGATTCGAAATATTTTCAATTGTATTTTGCCCAATCTGTGTAACTTCATTACTTTTCCCTGCATTTAATTGCAAAAGAAGTACTGCCCCCATTACAGCCACTGCACCTAAAACTTGTACCGTGGTCATACTTTCCCTCAATATGATAAATGCTGAAAGTGACGCAACAACCGGCTCTAGCATAGATATTACTCCTGCCACAGTAGGAATAAGGTATCTAAGTCCACAAAGGAAAAGCCCAAAAGGAATTATAGTCGCAAATAATGCTATATATAGCGCAAATAATAGTTCCGAAACACTTCTTCCGCTCCACACAATCCAGGGTGGAGAAACAAACCAATAAAGAATAGCTCCTGCGCCCATTCCATAAACCAGCACCGTCCACGGATTATGCTTGTTGGTGCATTTTTTGCTATACAAGGTATAGAATGCACTGAAAATGGCAGATGCCAATCCAGTCACAAGACCAATCGCTTTTATATTTCCAACGCCGCCTCCGCTTCCAAATATGATGAAATAGCTTCCACATAAAGCCAATAGCAACGCACCAAGCTTTAAGAGGCTAATTTTTTCTTTCATAAATACTACACAATAAATAGTGATAAGTATAGGTGCTAAAAACTGTAAAAATATAGCTAGCGATACACTCAAAACTGACACCGTAAAATAATAAGTGGTTTGTACAGCTGTTATACCAAAGACTCCAAGTATAACAAGATCCTTAATTTCGCTTTTTTTTACTTTCAGTATTTTAGGATTCCTTATGGAAAAATATATTAGCATAATAATAAAGGCCAGATTTAATCGCATATTCGCTAAGTCAAATGGACTCATATTACTATTGAAAATCATTTTCGCTACAGTTCCGGATATCCCCCAGAAAAATGCAGCAATCATTAATAGAATTCCGCCCTTCGCTTCTTTTGACAAATTACTCACTCCCACTCTACAGTAACATATATTGAACAGTTTTAGAAACATATTTATTGTATATCATTTCTTTCCAGCTCTTTGTTATTCTACGAATATATTAAAATACCTTTAGTTGAAAGAGTTTTTTACATGAATAGGAGCCAGCAGACTTCACTCCGCTTATGTCTTTGGCACTTTGTGACAGATATGGAATAATGAAATCAACCCATATAATGAAATTTTATGATATTATGTAAATAAGAAAATATGAGCTCTTGTTTTGCCATAATTTCTATACACAAGCGTCGCAAGAAAGGATGAAGTAGCGAATGAGAAAAAAATGTAGTAAATATAGCTTTGTTTTTATATTTATAATTATGGCTATTGCAATAACTGCAAACATTACATATGCTGATTCAGATATACCACAAAGCAGTGAAGATATTCCAAGTAATTGGGCAAAAGCAGAAATTGATAAAGCAATAGAATATAATCTCCTTCCAGAAAAGATTCAGGGCGCTTATAGAATTAATATCACTAGAGAAGAGTTCAGTGGGGTGGAACAGGGCCTGACAGTTATGACTGCTCCGGGTTGGTGTATTCCCTGTATGGCAAGCTTGGCATATCCTTGCCAAGAGTAGCAAGGTCTCAGGCAGAAGTCGGAACTTATGTAACAAAAGAGGAATTAGTATATGGCGATTTGATATTTTTTGCAAGAGATGGGAAGAATGTAAACCACGTAGGAATATACGTAGGAAATGATGAGTTTGTGCACGCTCCTCAAACGGGAGACGTGGTGAAGAAAACAACACTTATGTCAGGATATTATGAAAGAGTTTACTATACAGCTAAAAGGGTTATTAAAGCGATACAGTGAATCGTATCATAAGTAAATGTGAAATCTACCCAGAATCAAGATGTATCAATGCTTTTAGGCATTTTGGTTTTGAGGAGACCTTTCAATTCCACGGAATTTACCCCCTTCCTGCAGTCTTTTTGTCAGTGCCATAATATTTGTAATTTTCATTAAATATTTATCAGCCAAAGTAGACAAAATAGAATTCAAATATATTAATTTGGAGGCGAAAATAATGGCAACTATAAATGATTGGGGAGATTGGAAAAAGACGCTAGGTAAAGCGGTGGATCTTGGAGAGTCGGTGGGAATGTCAGACAAGAGCATAACAAATATTGCAGAAAAGGTAGGTTCCTTTTTATCTAACACTGTGGATCCAAGAAACGATGAGGAAAGACTATTAAAAGAGATGTGGGATGTTGCAGATGACAGAGATAGGGATGTTTTGGCAAAGATCATTGTAAAAATTACAGACAAATAAACATAGGATTATGTAGAAAAGGATGCGCATCTGCACATCCTTTTCCTAATATACGAAACTGTTACTTAATTGGCACGTATATGTCAAATTCTCCATTGCTCATAAATCTCTCGTCATATAATTCCAGTTGAGGTCTATAATCTATTTCATATCCCGAAGCTGGAATCCAGTTGGTATATAGCTCATTGTAAAATCCACCTAAATCTTTTATAGCTCCGCCATAGGTATACACCATATACTTACCTGCTTGGACAACCTTTGTCCCCATGTCTTCTGGTACATCCTCAAAGCTGTCTACTTCTGCACATGCAGTATAGTGAAATCTGCACTCTGAATCTGGTTCACCATCGCATATACCATAACACATCATAGGTTTACTTTTTTTCTTTATATCTCCGTAGCGTTTGTTAAACATCTCCCAAAGACTAGGAATCTCCCCATTCTCATTGTTTCCAAAATAAGTTATACCTACAGCCTTGAATTCTTGGATGCTTACTACTTTTCCTTCCATCATTATGATCTCCCTTCATTTATTTGATGTTTTAATTATATCAAGTAATCCTTGCCACTAGTATGTCAGGAATTTATCTAGCTTTATATAAATTTAAAATTTTATTGGTTTTTCCAATTATGTACGCCCTAAGTTCTGCAGGTTCTAAAACCTCTATCCTGTCACTCAAAGGAAAGATTACATTGCAGGCAGTTTGAAAACTTATCATATCTATATCATAAAACCAATTTTCTTCCACTTTTATAAAGGAACTTACATAAAAGCCTTCAAGCATTCCTTTCTTTTCCTCAAAGAATTTAAGTTTCACAGGATATGCATTATGCTCTATTTTAAGGGACACCTGTCCCACGAATTTCTGTTTACTATTTCCCCAAAACTCTTCTAGATGAAAGTTCTCAGCCATGGTGAAACTTTCATCCAGTACTTCAACATTTTCAATTCTGCTACATTTAAAAACCCTAACCTCACTTTTTACTTCACAAAAGGCCGCCACATACCACTCAGAATTTTTAACCACCGCGCCATAAGGTCTTATAGTTCTTTCTGATACTTCTCCATTGTATTTTTTATAATACACTTTTAACTTCTTTAAATTGAGCACTGCTTTTTTAATGATATCTATATACTGATTCTGTATCCTTTTGCCCCACCAAGGTTCTGAATCAATAAAAAATCTTTCCTTAGCTTTAATAATTTCTTCTTTATGTTCTTTGGACACACTGTTTTCAAGCTTTATAACGGCATTGTTTAGTTGTTGTGCCATTTCAGTGTTCTTTTCTGGTCTAATACCCATACTTGAAAGCAAAAGATTAACAGCATCTCCACTCTCCAAGACATTTGAATTGATTTTATAGTCCTCCATAAAAGAATAACCGCCATTAGGACCTGGAATTGATAGGATAGGAATACCCGCTTCACACAATATATCAATATCTCTGTATATGGTTCTTTCTGATGTTTCAAGTACCTTAGCTAAATTTCCAGCTTTCATTATTCCACGTGAATCAATCAACATAATAATTCCCAAAAGCCTGTGAAGTCTCATGAACCCACTCCCTATCATAATCGTTTTACCAATTTATTAAAATCGGAAAATACCATATATAAAAACATAGCTTTGTTAAAGTTCAGAAAAAAATATTCCTTATAGCTATTATAAGGAATAAAACAAATTTATTGAAGAACTTTTTATATCAGACGTTAAAAAACCACATTAGTCATATTAATTCTTTGCGCTTAATCTCAAAATATAGTAAAGTGTATTCTAAAGCAAAAAAAGGTTTTGAATTTATTTTCAGCTTATATTATCTAATAAGGATCATGCCAAAGCACAAAATCCACAAAAAATTAGCTATTTCAAGGATATGCACGAAGGCATTGTCTATATCAAAAATCATACTTATGTGAAAAAGTACTTCATATTTTGTGCTTTTTTCTTTTTCTTAGTGGCTCCAGTTGCCTTTTTAACTCCACTTCAGGTAACAAGGAGCTTTGGCGACGATGTATGGCGCTTAACTGCCATAGAAATCACCTTTTCCATTGGAATGATGTTGGGAGGAGTGATCATGGCTTATTGGGGCGGTTTTAGCAACAAGATCCATACAATGACGTTTTCGAGTTTTACCATTAGTATCTGCACACTTGCCCTCGGCATCGTGCCTATTTTTTGGATATATCTATTTTTTATGGGAATAGTTGGAGTTTCCATGCCGTTTTTCAATACCCCAGCAACAGTCCTGCTACAAGAACTGGTTTTCTACTATTCATTCAAAGCTTTTTCTTAATTGGTAGCAAAGATCTGGTTGAGGCAGGAAAACCAAAAGAAAAGACAAATGTGTAATAATTTCCATAATAAAAAATGTTATCGAAACAAATACTATATTTAAAAATATCTTTGTCATAAAGGTTATCATAAACGTTGTTCAAAAGGAGATGTAGAATATGGCTAACCAGACAGGTGTTGTTAAATGGTTCGATAATGAAAAAGGTTTCGGTTTTATTTCTAGTATTGGAAACGATGATGTGTTTGTGCACCATTCACAAATTAAAGAAAAGGGACATAATAAAGATATTCATGAAGGGGAATCAGTAAGCTTCGATATTATAGAAGATGAAAAGGGCCCGGCTGCTGTAAATGTTCAGAAAATATAGGATTTAATTACGAAAGGAGCAATTTGATGAATAAGGTGCACTATAATATATCTGGGTTACAAAATATGCGAATGAAAACACAAGTAAAAAATTCATTGGAAAAACTAGATGGGGTTCAAATGGTTAATGTGGATTTTCAAAGAGGTTCTATAGAAATTGGCTATAATGAACTCACTGATGAAAGTGAAATCAAGCAATGCATAGAGCATGTTGGATGGGAAATTGAATAGATTAAATTAAAAATAATCTACGACAATGGTTAGAAATCATAGGGAGTGCTAATAGTCCATATGATATATCATAACATTGGATTTCCTTAGTAGTATAAGAGAAACTGAGCTTGACTAATTAGGCTCAGTTTCTCTTATACTACATATCTAATACTTAACTTTAGCTATTCATCAGAGTCCACTTTGCTATTTTTTCTATAAAATATGCATCCATGCACTTGAGAGGATATCCAAAGCTATATGGAGCTATCTATATACGACATCTATACAATTTCATTTAAAAATTTTAAATATGCCTTGAATGCTGTAGGAATAGAGTACTGTTCTTTGATTTTTTCCCGTGTCACCCAAACCAATTGATTGTTCTCTTCAATGCTTTGAGCAGGTATATAATATCCTATCATATGCCATTCAAGATGTGTGAAAATATGCTTAGAATTCTTCATTGGCATTATTTCTGAAAGTGTAATGCCCCACTCATTGAGCTTTTTTTCACTTTCTTCATAGGTTAAGTGTCCTTCTACATTTGGAAACTCCCAAAGGCTGGATAATAAGCCCTCGCTGGGTCTTTGTTTTATAGCAATATTTCCCTCATATTCTATAACAAAAATCGTTTTGTGTTCAATCTTCCTGTCCTTTTTCTTGGATTTTATAGGAAGTTCATCTTCAATGCCTTGACTATGTGCATCACAAAGAGCATGGACAGGACACGCTGCACACTTTGGGCTTCCACTGGGTAAACAAATTGTAGCCCCTAATTCCATTAATGCTTGATTAAAATCTCCAACACGCGTCATAGGTAACATTTGATTTACCATATCTTCGATTTCTTTTTTCACGATCCGATTTGTGATATCTCCTCTGTTTGCTGAAATTCGTGCTATAACCCTCAGTACATTGCCATCAACAGCAGAGACTCTTATTCCAAAAGCAATAGAACCAATAGCTCCTGATGAATAAGGTCCTATTCCTGGCAAAGACTTTAGTCTTTCTATATCACACGGGATTTGCCCCCCGAATTCTTGCATAATAACATTGGCAGCTTTCTTTAAATTTTTAGCTCGACTATAATACCCCAATCCTTCCCAAAGCTTTAACAGCTGGTCTTCTGAAATATCGGCAAGGTCTTGAATAGTTGGAACTGCCTTCATGAATCTTTCAAAATAGGGTTTTACGGTATCCACTCTAGTTTGCTGCAACATGATTTCTGAAATCCAAACTCTATAGGGAGATGGATCGTTTCTCCAAGGCAAAATACGCGCACTGCTATCATACCATTCTAAAAGCTCGCTTTGAAATTGTGCAATATACTGTATATCCATTTTTTTCTCCCTCGCCTACTAATAATTAAAGTAAGCTAATTATACCGCATTACCTTACTTTATAATCTCTTATTTCATTCGAACCTATACTTTCACAAAATTCCTTACGCCACGCCTCATGACTTTATCCTTTCTCTTCAGAAGTACATGGGGACAGGTACCTTGTCCTAAATGCTATTAATCATACTTTTAGATATTCCAGTTATCCTCGATAATTGCCTTATTGTAACTCCCTCTATGGATTTTAGTTCCCTAATAAATTCATTTCTTTTACCCTTTTCGAACTGCCTAAACTCACTTGCATTCGCAATACCTAACTTCACAAGTCTTTCTTTTAATTCACTATCTGATACCCTGATTTTATCTTCATCCTCTAAACACATGTCGTTATTCTTTTGA